>Ga0099798_10023_pt1 | contig 42338 bp, 39 predicted proteins | sample Uncmet_Sort29A_1_FD_89870 | JGI IMG/M metagenome (GOLD analysis project Ga0099798, IMG submission 89870) | Marine eukaryotic communities from CALCOFI LINE 67, Pacific Ocean - CN13ID_Sort29A_1 | ecosystem: Environmental > Aquatic > Marine > Oceanic | place: Pacific Ocean: Monterey Bay | collected...
GATTTCTCATTTTTTGAAACCAAAATTTTGAATTTTTGAGATGGATTTTGAATTTCTATCCCAAAAAATACAAATCGAAATCGAATTTCAAATTTTGGTGTCCAGATTTTTCATTTTCCCGAAGACAAATTTTTCAAAAATCGAAATTTCAAATTTTGGCAGAGTCGGTGTCTGCATTTTGAACTGATTTGAACCCAAAATTTTCATTTTATAGGGTCTATATGCCAAAATTCCCCCTCGCATCTCGCTAAGTACCCGAAATATTTTTCAAATTTTTCTTCAACCTAAAATCGCTACCAACATCGGCGTTTTCCTCGTTGACAGTCTTGAGCCCACTTTTCAATTTGTCCGCGAGGTCCATGCGAAATTCGTTCGTCTTATTCGCTGCATCCGCAAGAGGGGAGAGTTCTGCAAGACTTGTAAAGGATTTGACCGCTTCGGAGATCGATTTGGAAAAATTTGGATCAGACTTGGACAATTTTGATGTGGACAAATCGCCATAACTCGGAGGGAGCTTCGATGATGAAGAACGCTTTGGTAAGCATGGACTACCTAAGACGAAATTTTTGGAATTTCGAGCGAAGAAAAATTTGAATTTTGGATGAAATTTTGAAGAAAAAAACATGATTTTGCAGCTAATTTTAGCATTTTGGCGACAAAAAATTAAAAAACGGGCTCTGAAAACCCTTTTCGAAATTTGAAATCGGGCTCTGAAAACCCTTTTCAAATTTTGAAATCGAGTGTTGAAAACCCTTAACCCTAAACCCTAAAATCGAGTCCCGAAAATCCTAAACCCTAGAATTTCTAAACCCTAAAATCGAGTCGCGAAACCATAATTTCCCTAAACCCTAAAATCGAATTTCGCGCAAGATTTCACTAAAAAATCGACATACCCTACCAAAATCCAAAATCACAACCCCAATTTTAGCCAAAAAAATCGCATCTCGCTAAGTACCCGAAATATTTTTCAAATTTTTCTTCAACTCTCGTCGAGGTGATTGGACATCTTCCGCTGAAAAGTTGGCTTTGGTTCATGCTGGCTACCGAGGGTTTGACTTTTTGACCCCATTGAAGACAATGAATTGGATCTGCCTAGACTGGTAGTTAAAACCTTTGGGTCTGCTGTATCATCACCCTTTTTGTGCGCATCCACGTTACTTTCAGGCACGTTGTGAAAACTGACGTTGCGCGGTGCAGATGGCTTACTAGAATCTTTTTTGGATAAACAACCTCGTGCGAAATTCAAATAAATTAATAATATTGCGATTAGAAATTAATTTTTCAAATTTAGAACTTTTTCATGCAATTTAATTAATTATAAAAACGCGATCCAAAAATTTGTTTTTTCATTTTTGCATATTAAAAATTCAAAATTGTTCTTCAACTTGATGGAGAAAAAATTGCGGTTTTCGAATTCTTGCGCGGTTCACCCCCGGCATGGGTGGTGCCGGTCGTCATCGTTCAAAATGTTAATTTCAATTTTTTGTTGTCGTTGTAGACGTCAAAATGTTCTTTTCAAAAATGTTTCGATGGAAAACTTAACTCACTCTGCGGAAGAGTGGTTCTGTGAATTAACGAAATTCAAATTAATTGCTAGACGTGGCTCTGTTGCGTCACGTTTACGAAATTTCGACTAATTTGACCTTTAGCCGTCAAAAATATCACGATTTAAATGCTGATGTAAGACTAATTAACGCTTGCGAGAATAATAATTTCGCGATTTAATTAAGTTTCTTTACGCTGTAAATTTAAAATTTGATGCAAAGCAGTCTACTTAACTGGGAATTGATTACGGAGTTGACCTACAGAATTGTGGTTTGGAGAATAATTACGTATTAAAATTTATTTGGATAATAGTAACTTTTAAATTTTGTGTAAAAGTTTAAACAATTTATTTGCTTGTATTAATACTGGAACGCGAATACCAAAATTGAATGGTATCGAAAAATAATTTTTAGAAATTATCTAAAAATTATTCAGATTTAGATCAGATATATAGATTGGCTGATCAGATATCGAACCCGTTCAAAACCAAAAAATTATTTGGATTTAGATGAGGTATCGAATCCGTTTGAAACTGTAAACGGAGGATGGTTCGGAGCTTGAATGTTTGATTACTTTTTGGTTGCTATAATTTTTACTATTGTGTGTTAATAGTTTACGGTACTTAAATTTGCGGACTATATAATAATATCAACTTAGAATATAGTTTAAAATTACTGTTTCAAATTTTCAACGTTTATAATTTAAATTTTGTTTTGTTTCAGAATTTTGTCAATTGTATCTTGATCAAAAAATTCAAAACAAAATTGAGCTGAATATGTAAGACGACCCTGCGAAAATAACTAAGTACTTGCTAATAAGTGTATTTTCAATTTTCTGAATTTTAGAGAATCATGGAATTTCGGAGCATTACGCGCTGAAATTTCTGAATTTTATTTTTTCTCGGCAATGCCTTTAAATTTGACATTAATAATTTAATTGTATTGAAAAATTTCGTCAATTTTAAATTTTCAATTTCGTGGTTTGGGGTTGGTCGAACAAAATTTGAGTTTTGGTATTGTACTAACTCCATCTGAAATTGTTGATTTTGCAACATGGAATTGTTTACCATGCAACATGCAAAATTTTAATTTTATAAATTTTGTACAACATGTAATTTTTAATTTTATACATGAATTTGTTTTCAAAAACAATATTGATTATAAACGGAACAATTAATCATAGAAATAATATTGATTTGTTTGGCATAATAATTTTGTGTCAAAATATTTTTTTAAAGAATTTGAAGTTGTTTGAATAGATAGATGGATGGTTGAAAAGTGGATAAGTGAGTGGGAACGAAACCGATTAATTCGGTTTTTTGAAGGCAGCAATATTTTTTTTACATAGACACGAATAATCAACAAACGTATTTAAACAAACGCATACTATTAACTTATTAAGACGTATTTTTTAAAAAATTAATTTTGAAATATTGTTCAAACTTGAAATTCAGAATAGATTTGGAATGTGACAATACTTAAAATTTTTTCGTGTTCGTCTCGGCACAACACAAACTCGCACAATCTCAAGTTTCAAACTTTATTCTACAAATTCAAGTTACAAATTCAAAATCGACACACGATATAAATCTGCGCCCCTTCTAGATTTATATTTTGTGTTGATTTTTTCACTTGCCACTTGAATTTCGAATTCAAATGTCGAAACTTACTTACAACACATCTCGGATACAAAAATGTCACTATCACATCTGTCAAAAATAACTCTAGAATCCGAATCAATCTCATCAAAAATTTAAACTCATCAAGATAGTGACAAGATTTGATTTGGATTCTAGCAAAATTATACACTTTTGACAAAAATGTGAACGTGAGAACTTCAGCACCAATTCTGTCTGGCATCTTGCAAAATTCAGCAGAACTCAATTTAAGACGGTGAAGAAATTTTGTAACACGGTGATGGCGGCGACGTTGTTGTTGTTGTTGTCGATTTTGGTGCTGTTCAAAATCCACCGTCATTTTTTTTTAACATCGATAGTATCAAAATTTTACTTCTTGAAAAAATAAATGATTTGATCATGCTACCAATTTCAAAATTGCAAAATTTAAATATCTGATGAAATGGCAGTATGAAAATATTATGAAATTATGAACTGAAGTCTGATAATAAGTTATTAGTACAGTAGATTTATCAAAATTTTAAATATAAAGTACAAAACCTGCGTTTGATGATTGTGATAAATTAAGTAATCGAGCGACTGTCGGATTGAGAGATGAACAACGTAGAAATCGATTTCTAGGTATCACCCCGACCCATGAGAGGAACGTGCCCCGCGCCCGACCGGAGAATTCTGCCGGCGGCTTTCCCTCCGCCCCACTCGAGAATCGTGCACAAATCGCGAGGCAAATGGCGCCGGCGAAGCTGAAGACCTCACCCTGTGGTTCACTAACTGTTTGTGCTTCGATGAATGAAGTTGGGCACGCTGCGCCGAGCATTGCAATTTGTCTTTGCAATGATGTTTGTCGTTGGAAGAATGATTTTCAGCACGTCGCAAGGCAAATTCGATATCTTGCATTTTAGCTTCGTGCTGACGCGGTGTAATTTTGGTTTGCCGTCGTAACTGACGTGTGATTGTTGGAATCGGTTTGAAAGCGTTGGCCGTTGCCGGACGTGCGTGAACCTGATACAAAATCAAGACTTTGGTCGAAGAAAAATTTGAATTTTGAAACGAAAATCAAGACTTTGGGGTTTTCGACGACGGCGATTCCAGATTTTGGTGTCTCGAATCGAAATTCGAGAGGAATTAGAGAAATCGATTTTGCAATTTTCAAAATCAAACTTTGGGCTCAGAAAATAAAAATCTTAATCTAATTTTGGGTTTTCCCGAAACCAAATTTTTAAAAAATCGAAATTTCTAATTTTGGCAGAGTGGGTGTCTGTATTTCGATCCGATTTTGATTCAATTTTTTTATTTTTTGGGGTTGTAATACAGAATTCCCCTCGCGTCTCGCTAAGAACCCGAATGTTTTGATCGCCAAATTTTTTTTCAACCTGAGAACTTCGAGAAAAATTTCGGCGCGTTCCCGATGTGGGACTCGCACTAACCGGACGATGGCTAGCGTCGCTGCTCACTGGTCGGAAAACCTTATACAATTACAAAATCCAGATTTTGCATGCATTTTGTTGATTTGGAAACGATTTGTTTTTTGCATTTTTGTATTTTCTTCAACCTTTTTGTTGGTGAATTCTAGATTTTGAAATTTCACTTCAGATGAAGAAATGCTGACATGGCGTGGAATTGGTCTGCGGGTTTTGTCCGAAACTGGGTAATATGTTTGTTTGTATGCGTAAAACGGAGAGCCGGGCCGAACGGAAGTCGAATTAAACTCACAGCCAAATGCGGTCGCGATGCGTCGTGCATCAGAATTTCTGTCGTCACGACGCTCGGCACCATTCTGAGCGGGCGTGGCCATATCATGGCTTAAATAATAATACGGATGGTGAAAATTATGGTCAACCTAAATTGAAGATTTTGGAGTTTCGGGAGAAGAAAAATTAAATTTTCGGACGAAATTTTACTGAAAATGGCGCATTTCGTCGGAATTTTGATGAATTTTCGTCAACTCGATGGTGCTCCGTGTGATCTGATCGCGAAGGGAGGAAACCTTGATGATTTGCCCTTGCGATAGATTCGGTATCCAACCGGCGGCCAATGGTGCCTAAAAAAAAATTAAAATGATAAATCCAAAATTGTGCACGAAAAACAATATTTTTCAAACATTTTTTGAAGATTTCGACGAAGAAATCAAGATTTTGACAGATTTTTGAAATTTCAACCTGCCGTTTGAAATGCCTCTAGATCTTCCATTGTATCGTTTTCCATGAATGGGTACGCAGTCGGTCCCTGAACAGGTGACACAACTCCCTGGCCGGGGAGAATTCGTATACGATTCGAACACCCATGCCACTTCAACCCCATATTCTTTTTGGCGCTGAAAACTGCATCATTTATGAATTTTCTACGCCGCCAGACATTGTTGCCTTGTGAAGTAGCCACTGCGGGCTTTGAAGTGCACAACGTGGAATCGACGGTGCGAAAATCAATTACATCGCCGACCTCCTGCGGAATCTCGCGATCGACACTACTACCTTAAAAACAATATTATTTTTGGAATTTCGGTAGAAGAAAAAATTGAATTTTGAGTGAAATTTCGTTGAAAATCACGAATTCTGAGCTGATTTTTGACATTTTGGAGGAAAATTTTCTTCAACTACTATTTTCGCTCAAACTATGTGTGAGCGACGAATCACCCGGGATGTGCAGACTGTTCACGTGGCTGCACGTGGCTAGGAGCAGCACCTCGAATAATATTTGCATTCTGAACAATTATTTTTATCGAAGAAAAATATATGTTTAAAGTAATTATTTTGTTGGCGCCTTGGCTAATTGGTAAATTAATTACTTTAAACGTTTCGCCGTGATGCTTTTGATGTGACATGTAATTATTTTAAATTTAAAATTTTCAATTTAAATTTTTGAAGAGAGCTTGAGCTAAGAGCATCAAAATGACTAATTACGTAATCAATCAGACTTTGAATATTGTATGTTTGAATTCAAATTAATTTCAGCTTCACAATGATTACTTCATTTTTTTTAAATTACAAATTATTATTTATTTCAGAATAATTTCAGCAGGAAGAGATTCAAATAAATGATAGCAGATCAAGGTGTGAGATTTCAAACCGGTGTTCGGCAAATGTTTGTTGTTTAAAGTTTTCAAAAAAAAAATTAGAGCAATCAATAATGTGCTTTAGCGTGCCTTTTAAAGAGATGATACATTATTAAAATCAATCAAAGAAATTAAATTGATCACTGATTTAAAATTAGTTTGATAATATCAAAACAAATAAATTCTAACTCCAGTACGTGCTGTTCACATGACTGGCACGTATAAATTCCAAGCTGGCCACGATCTTCACAACATAGAAATAATTATCAAATAATGTTAGGGATGTAGCTTTAGCATATCACGGTTAGTATTTTGCGGTTTACCTTCGCGGTCACAAACATCGCACATGTTTTCTTTCGAACTTGAAACTTCACTGTCAAACAACAATTAACTGCCATCGAAAAAAGCAGGACAAACGACAATCGGCAAAATTGAAAATCAATTTTTACAAACCTTTCAGGTACAAATGCTGAATATGTGGTCATACGTGAGAAAATTGATGTGTTATATTGGTTCCGATTTTAAAAATTTAAAATTTAAAATTTAAATTATGAAAGTTACTGGTGACAATTTGAAAAATTTATTAAACCAAATTGGCAAATTTAGATTTTAATTGGTACTTTGACTTTCTTATTGACGTTTAATACTTATCAAGCGTCATAAATTTAAAATGATACAATGCATCCATTATTTATGATGCGTTTTTAACTTTTTTTATTTTTTACTAATTATTGAGGGTAGCCGTTAGGCGCCTTGTTCTCGTCAGAAGCGAAATTGCTCTCGTCCTTGAACAACTGCGTCCAGTGCTGACCTAAAACAATTGTTTTTGGAATTTCGAGTGAAAGATTTTTTATTTTCGAATGAAAAAAATGAAATGTTGACGAAATTTGAATGAAAATCGTGAATTTTGAACTGATATTTCTTCGACTAGTATCTTCTTTGAACAAGCTGATATTCAAAGTGTCTCCTCCAGAAAGTGTCCAAGTGGTCTCGTCATTATCGATAGCCGCAAAGATTTCCTGCTTGTCCGCGAGCAAGAGGTCGCCCACCTTAATGGTGCATTTTTTGCCAACGACCAAAACCTTGACGTCATGCTTGGTAAAAGGCTTGCCGATGTTAACTTTAACCTCAATTTCCTCGCTACCCTCCTCGCGCCATTCGATATGCTGGCCGCATTTACCTGCATACTTGTTGAAATCCGGTACGGCAGCCTTCGCGCCGCCCTCCTGCAAAGAGTTTTGCATAATATCGCCCATAGAGCTCATTTTCGCGTGCGGATTGGCGGCGCGCAATTGTTTGGATTGCTGAACCCACTTGGCATCTGAGTTGAGTTCGCTAGATGTAAGATCAACTCGCGTCCAGACACAGGCATCGTCGTCCTTAGGATCTTCGTAGTCATGCACCTAAAGCGAAAAAACAATCAGTCGATTTTAATTTTTAGAAAACAATTTGATTGAAAATCAAGAAATTTGATGTGATTTTAATGATTTTGGCGTTATAATTTGTTTACGTTTTGTTCGTCATTTTCATTTTTTCAACGCGCGATAAAAACACATCTCCACGAAATTCCTGGGCCGGGTAACCACATTCAGTTACCAACTTCATCGCCTTCGGATTCAGAGGCAACCCCTTCGCGATCCCTTTGTCATCAACGTACATCGAAATGCCGCGATACTCGTTCTGTTTGCTAGGCACGGTGACCGGGAAAATGTTGCAACTACTAGCACTTTCAACCATGCGCATCATCTTTTCGTCCATCATTTTGCTGACCTAATTAATTTAATAATACGATTTTGAAATTGGCAAAATCGATGAAATTGTTGATTAAATTTTGAAAAAATACCCGAAATGGATGCGATTTTCATGGTTTTGAGAAAATATTTTTGAAAATTTCATTGATTTAAAATTTTTGATTTGTTCTTCAACATCTTGCTTGGCGTGCTGGCTCATATTGTTCATTAGCACATCCATGTTTGCGGCGCCACCGGAGGCGCTGAACTGCTGGCGCAAAGAGTCCACAAAAGTATCTTGGGTCAATTCGACGACCCCGGTGTATTCGAGCTCTTGGATTGGCTCGTCCCCTGCCGGGATCTTAATATACTTGAACGTCTTCGTCGCCATCTTTAAAATTTTAAACTATCTGAGTAAAATACTATTAGTAATTTCGTTTGAAATATTATAGAACTAAGAATTCTGATTCGTACTTCTGAATGACTACAACACAATACTGATTAAGTAATTAATTTACTAAAACTTTCGTCTTGCTGAACTTGCGTACTATGAATTACTTTTACGTGCATAAATTTGTATGCATTTGAAGGATTGAAATTATTTTAAGTACAATTACAATGGTCGAATAATATAATATTAATATTATAAATCGATGATGGGATTTTTTTCATGAACATTTTTTAATCGGTTTAAATTAGATTTTTTTCATGGACAAAAAGTCAGATTCACAATTTGATTTTAATTTTTTAAAGTACAATAATAATGTTGAATGTAGAATGCAATAAGATGGGGGACGAAACCGGAAAGATGCACGTAGGGACGTGGCGTGGCAACCAAGCAAGGCAAAGCAAAACATGTACAACGCATAGACAAATTTGAGAATTGATATATAATTAATTAACATTCTATTTTTTTTTAATGAAAAAATTTCTGTAATTAAATAAGTACTTGAGATTTCGTAAAGCATTTTGAATTTTGACGTTGTCACTTTTGAATCTTAAGTTTGATCAACGATTTTCAATTTTGAATTTACAAAACAATTTCGCGAAAACTTGACATGGCACATGCTCGTTTTTTACAGATCAACACGATTTTGTTTTTGACACATCATGGACATAACTCAACAACATGGACATAACTCAACAACAAAACCCCTGACAGAGCACTATTGACAATGGATGGGAATCAACTCGATGTCAGAAACAATCATGTTCAATAAATTTCCCTAATTTTTTATCAATAAATAATTTAAAATTTTTTATCAATAACACTTCTGATTGGGATTATCTAATTTAAAATTATCATACGTATACAAATAATTATGTTTCTTGACGTCTGTCAATGTGGTATCCCATCTGAATCTTACATGCTAAACTTAACTGATGGATAATAATTTAAATCAAATACTTAATCAATCGCGGATTTGATATTATGATGATGTCTCGTTACTATAATTCGTACGACCTTCGATTCATTTCGACTCGGGGACATTTATAAAAACAATCTAATTTAATCGATACAATTACAATTTCTAATATCGACCATACCCGCTGCCAAAACCAGTGTTGCCCGGGACACCAGCCCAGTTGTCAACCGGCATGGGCCGACGCATCTGAGGCGCTCCGCCACCCATACCTCCGTGGCCGCCGCCGCTGTTGGAGTTGTAGGTGTTATACGATCCGCTCCACATATGGTCCTGCTCCTGCTGTTCCAATCTCTCCATGTCATTCGTCCATTGTTCACCAAGAATGAGAACAAGTTCCTGCACTGCATATTCCATGGATTCGCGGACGCCAAAGAGCACGATTAAGTTCAGATCCGTTTCGAATCCTTCGAGCGCGAAACGTTCCGAGACGTCTACTTTAAAGTCGCTGTCGCTTGCCTTGAGCTTTTTGATGTTCTCGCCACCCTTGCCAATGACACGGCCGCAGAGTACTGACGGAATAACGATTGTGAGCTTGTCCTTCTGGCTCTCGGCGATGTCCCCCATTCGGGCTGCCATGTCCATTAAAGCTGAGCCTACGGATTCCGGGGGGCCAGTCACGGCAACGATGGAAAAGACCGGTCGGTTCTTCTTTCCTTGGCGGGGGTCGCTGCTGGGTGGCGGGGTGAAGGCGTCGTTTGGCATGTTATCATCCGTGCCTGCGTTTTCATATAATCGGGGTTTTGAAGAAATGAATATGGGGGGGGGGGGGTCCTCATCTGGGTTTGTGGCTCAGGGCTTGGGGAAGATAGACAGATTGTTATGGATGGGGCCACCGCCCAGCAGCCTCCAAACGGGCAGCTTCTTGGCAGCGGACGATCGATTCCCGACGTGCTTTATCTTGCAATTCCGCCTCCCCGAGATGGCTGGCGAGGGCCTGGACATTATAAAATTCCTGAAAAGCGCGGAGTATACAAAAAGCAAATTCAAAATGAATTGTGCGCCAAGAGAAATACCCACGATTGCGACGGGAAATTTTTTGGGGGGGGTGATGGTGTCGGGGCTCGACAAAGACAGCCAGAAACCAAAAAAACTCCAAAGATTGCTTACGCAGCGCTGAAACGGGATGATTGATCAACGCAATTTACACTGTTTAAAATTTTATTTCTCGAACACTCCGGAAGATCATCAAAATTGAAATGAGCCCCGGTAGCCTGCCTCATCTCCTTCACAACCGCTCCCTTCTTCCCAATGAGCTGCCAAACGAAATGGTGCGGAATTCGCACTCGCACCATAATCTCACCTTCAGACATATTTCTAATCTGGTCTTCGCTCACGCCGGCCATACCCTTAGGAATTTCGTAATCAAAATCATCCTGAGGCGCATTATAACCGCCATTATTCCAGTTATTATTCCCCATGGCCATGTTACCGCCGCCACCGCCACTATAGCCACCATCTTCTTGAGCCTGTTTAATTTTCTCTCCTCCTAGACCTTTCTCATCGTAATACAAACTATACCTTGTGCGAAATTTTTTGAATTTCGAGCGAAGAAAATTTTGATTTTTGGGCGAAATTTTGGTGAAAAAAGATTTTGGTATGAATTTTGGCGTTTTGGCATCAAAATTTTGAAAATCGGGCTCTGAAAACCCCAATTCAAATTTTGAAATTGGGGTCTGAAAACCCTTCTTCAAATTTTGAAATCGGGACCTGAAAACCCTAAACCCTAAAATCGACACCTGAAAACCCTAAACCCTAACCCTAAACCCTAAAATCGAGTCCCGAAAACCCCAAACCGTAAAATTTCTAAACCCTAAACCCTAAAATTTGATCCTGAGACCTCACCTCTAAACCCTAAAATCTGATTTCGCGCCAAATTTCGCTAAAAAATCGACTTACCCTACCAAATCCAAAATCACCAGCCTAATTTTAGCCAAAATTCGCATCTCGCTAAGTACCCGAAAATTTTCTTAAGGAAATTTTTCTTCAACTCAACGCGCATGCCAACCCACGCCTGACGAGTGCCGATTAAATCTCGAATCGAGAAAAACACCTTTCCGCCATTCATCTTGGCTTGCGGTATTTTATTTGGATCCACGCGATCATCGCCTTCGATAAAGCCGAAACCTTTTTCCTGATTCCAGACGGCCACCTGGCCGACCCAGGCCTCACCGTCATCAAGATATTGTCGCTGTGGTCGCGGCATTTTGAAAATCAGAAATGTCTAACTAGATTTGTCAACTGCAAAACGATACTTTTGCAATGATCAAACTACTGTAACAGCTTTTCAACCGATCACGCTAACTGTTTTCTACTTCGGTCACATAAGAATTACAAATTTAATTTGAATCAATTTCAATTCCGAATTCGTTTGTTTGATTTCGATTTTATTAAAACAATGTGGTCCGTTTGCAATTTTTGAAATTTGAAATAAAAATTTTGAATTTTAATTTTGACGTTTGGTTGAATTGAGATTGGAAATCGTGATGTCGAGAAATATGAACCAGGATTCAACAAACACATTTACCGGCGTATGAAATTCAAACATTAACATTAAACATGTCATCTTTGGAACAACTTGAATGAGTGATTAATTTTGTACGCTAGCGCTTAGTTTTTCACGTAGCAATGTAGCATGGCACTTGCATAAACAAAACAACACGCGACGACACGGAACAAACTCAACGATCTGTAACGGTCTACAAACAAATCACCATCGAACTGTTTTAAACAAAACGATCACCAGCAAAAAACAATTCATAGAAATGGCGTCTCAATCTGACGTCACAAACTCAAAACTAATTTTTGTCGCAAAACATCCTTGCGAATACTTATGTGAAAAATCTGAATCAAACGGCTAAAACAAACTTCTTAAAAAGTTACTATTTACAGTTACATTTAAAAACTTAAAAGAGATAATGTCCGCAGCAATATTAAAACCGTGGATCGTAAATGAACTTGCCAAATCATCCTGAAGCTAATCGTAACACCGCCATTTCAACTGCCACCCTCCAACGGCTTGCGCAAAACGTACAGATAAACAAACGACTGCCTGCGCGGATCCTGCGACTTGGGCTGCTTCTCCTCAATCAACTGTTCAACCTTTTCTTCAGTGCGCATTTCAGTCTCCCCCTGCTTCTTTTCGTCACCTACAGCGATTGACTCGTTACTTTTCTGGCCCTCGCGGTTGGCATAGTCGGTTTTTGCATCATCTTTGGCACCGCTCACATCCTTCTCGTCGCCGGGGGTCTTCTCGTCTCCACCGGCAGCGGCACCAGCAGCCTCAGCCTTAGCTTTAGCCTCCGCAGCTCTACGAGCGCGCCGCGCAACTAACGCCTCCTTCAAAGCGTCACAAACTTGCTCCTTACGGAACTCCGAAGCTGCCTCCGCAAGAATGCTAGGGTCCTTGAGACCATCACGTAAAGTGCGGTTAGGACCAAGCTTGGTACGTAAAATATTAATCAACCTCGCCATATCAGATAATCTAACCTTATCCGCATTTAGCACCTCCCATTCAAAATCATCCTTGACAGCGTCTTGAAACAAATTCGTACGATTTCCATTATGAGAAACTACCATGCATAACCCACCAGGCGCAATAACCCGGCCCATCTCCCTGACAATTTCTTTAGCCATGCCTGCGCAAGATTCTGCATTCGACATCAGGGCATCAACCGTACCCTTGTCGAGAGCGCAGTCGTATGTCCCTGAAGCGTCTTCTAAATTTCTCGCATCGGCAACACGCCATTCCATGTCCGGATGCGACTCTTTGTAGTTTTCACGCATTTTATCGATAACGACATCGCTGATATCGACGTTCACCATGGATGTATAGCCGTCGTTGTACATCTGCTCACTAAGTTTGGAGTTGCCGCACCCCACCATTAGCACCTTCGGCACAGATTCTCCACTTGCGCCGCCGTCCTTTTCAACAGAACAGATTGCAGGTAGAAATCTCTGCACATCAGTTTTGAGTTCGGGCCATTCGACGTACCAGTCGAAAAATCCAGACGTCTCTTTAAAACCTAGTGCGAACATTTTGAATCTTGAGCACTGCAGAAACATTGAAATTTGGAATGTTTTGAAATTTGGAATATTTCGGAACATTTTGCATTTTGAGCCAAAATTTCAAATTTGGATTTCGGATGAATTTTTTGGACAAAAGCGATCACAAATCGACGTTGAGGCAACAATGTTGGAAACTTGTCTTCAACGATCATTCCAAAAATCCGGTTTTGCGTATTCTCTTTTGTCGTATATCTTGCTTTCAGTTTCTTGGGTTTCTAGGGAAGTGGCCGCGGCCTCTAGGCCCGTCGGCGTATCTGATGTTGCCGTCATCTCGGTGTGGACTTCTGATTCTGAAAACGTTTGAAAAACTGCAAACTGTTAAAACTGATATGGAGAACTGATATGAAGCTACTTTTATGATATGAAGCTGCAACTGTAGTGATCAAACAAACACGCATAATTACAAAATCAATATTTCAATATCATTTGAGAAAAATCCAAATGTGAAATTGTCAAATCATACGATTACTTTGTGAAACTGATGAATCGAAATTGCGACGTAACAACTTGCGCCCCAAACATGACCACGGCATGATCGTAAATGGAGATGAAAAAGCATTCCTGTTTCGTTTGAAATCTTTTCTGTCGGTAATCACGTTCTGCTTTCTTTTGCTTGTTTTTGGATTTGCATCAACTCTACAACAAATATTTCTGTACAAAAAATTGGGGCAATTAAAATATAATAGAAACTAAAAACTTTGTAATTTACTGACTAAAACCTTTTAAACGTGATAATTGATATGACAAAATGTGCTACACTGTAATTTAATTTTGAAATTTAACACTATGATTTAATTTTTATTCTTTGAAAAAATAAATTAATTTAAACTGAACGTTGAAATTGTTTTTTAACTTCATGAAATTGTTTTTTAACTTCATGCGATCAATGTGTAATGACTATTATGAGAAAACGTGCGTACTGAGTTCGGGTTGTGGAAAGCGATGTGTGGTGCAACTTGCAATCTGTACATGTAATCTAAAATTTGAATTTACGTCGTATCAATATATTGTGATGAACTTAAAAACTTTCAAAAAATTGTCATTATTTTCTAATATCTAATCAAATTACATCAACCGTCGAATCAAAATCGAAACGATTTTGTAATTTCGTGTCGATTTTGATTCAACGCAACTACTGAAAACTAATTTCTAAAAGTAAAACTGATTATTGTACGCAATGTCGCGAAATTCGAGGCGTCTGTTAAACGGTAATGTTAACAGCACCATCGATGCGGTCATCAAGAATGTTCTGGGTAGCATCCGAAACCTAATTCAAAATCAAAATGTTGGTCTTTTGTAAGATTGTAACGACGTCTATAAATAGATTTTTGCGTCGCATCTCGTGTAATTACTCGAAAATTTCCAATTTTTGTGAAATTTTTCTTCAACCTCGTAGAATCGGTTGAGAGTCTGGCGGAGAGACAAGTCCGTCTTGGGCTCATCGGCAGCGCTCGGCGGCTGGTGGAAAGTCGTGAGCGGCTCCGTGGCGACTTCCATTTCAACACCTGGGTCGATGGGGAGAGGCTCGGCGACAGGGGCCATGGAGCCACGAAGACGAGGCATGCGAGCCAGGGTCTCGGGACTGGTCTGGGCGAAACTTGGAAGAGACCTAGGATTTTTAAGTTTAAGCGAAATCGATAAATGTTTTGCGTAAATTTTGAAAACATGGCAGCAATTGACATGATTTTGATGGTTTTGATTTTGAACGACTTACAAAAAAATATAAATTAATATTTTTCAAAAAATTTGTTCCGTCTGTTTTTTCTTCAACTCCGAAGTCGTAGCGAAGTTCATCAAACTCTCAGGCTTATCGTTGCTCAAGGTGTTGAAATCACCTTCAAGCGACCTAGTAATTACAAAATGAGATTTCGCATGTTTTTGATAAAAATTTCACATGTTTTTAATGAAATTTCGCTGTGTCGAAAATAAATTTGAATTTTTGAATTTTTTTTTTTTCGACTTAAGCTGGCCCTTGAAGGTGTCCAAGGCGGCTTCAAGCACAGCGTTTTTCTTCGTAAGTTCGCCGGCCTAATTTTTTTTTATCAAAATAATTATTTTGAAAAAATACATGAAATGGTTGCGATTTTGTCGGTTTTGAGTAAAAAAATATGGAAAATATATATGAAAATGATATTTTTTCAAAAATACGTAAAACATGAAAATCTCAAATTTGTATGAAAATTTTAAATTATGTAAAACTAAGAAAGTACCTGGGTTTGGAGACGCTGCACCTCGGACTTGAGGGAGTCGTTTTCAGAGAGGAAAGCTTCGTTTTCACGAACGGAACCTAATTCGAAATTTTCAATTTTGAAGTTAATTAATTAAATTGCAAAATCGATCAGAATTTTTATCAAATTTTGAAAAAATGAACGAAAAAGATGTGATTTTGACGGTAACTTTTCAAAAAAAGATAAATTTTTGTAACTTTTCTTGAACGTTGGTAAGAAGCCTCGGATTCGTGGGCGGCAGTGGTAAGGTCGCCACTCTCAGCCTGAAGTTGCTCGATGCTGCTGGAGAGTTCGCGGTTTTGCATGTTAAAGGAGTCGATCTTCTCCGTAGCCTGGGTGATTACAGTCTGGAGCTCTTCAGCCATGGAAGCCTTCGCGCGAAGAGAGCCCACCTCAGCTCCATACTGACGCACCATTTCCTTGAGGCGCTCGTTCTCCGCAGCCAAATGTTCGGAGGCGGTCTGGGCGTTCGCGGCGTCTTGCTTCAACGAATCAGATTCCGCATGGTCCGCCTGCAACTCCTGGATGAGCTGAGCCTTGCCTTCCGCGAGCTCTTGGTTCTGCTCTTGGGCCTGCTTAACCTTGTCTTGCATGGCCTGGACCTGCTGAGCTGCCTTCTCGCCCTCCGCTTTCTGGCGTTCGATCTCCTGGCCTAATACAAATTACAAAATTTTAAATTTTAGCATTTCGGGTTGATTATTTTCCGTTTTTGATCAAATATTCACTTCAAAATCCAACATTTTGTTCCAAAATCGAAAATTTCTTGCCCCGAAATCACAAAATTTTGAATTCGTCAAATTTTTCCTTCAACCCAATTCAGCCTGCACCTGGGCAAGTTGCACCGTAGCTTCTTGAGCACCGTGGATTTCCTGGTCCTTGGCGTTCTTGAGAGACACCTAAAACGAAATTTTGAAAATTGAAAAAAAATTGATTTTTGGACGAAATCTTATCGAAAATGATCAATTTTGGACAAAATTTTGTAGTTTTGTCGTCAAAATTTTAAAAATCGGGCTCCATTCTTTCTTGAACCATTTCGTCCAAGATTTGCTCGTTATCAATCTTGGCCGCACTCATTGCAACCTGCGATGCTTGAATCTCACGGTGGTACTCACGAAGAAGCCCGGTCTGATTGGCCATAGCTGTCCAGAGACGCCACGAATCCGGATTTTGCGTGGCGAGGACCACCAATTCGGCCATATGTTGGGTCATGACCTCCATGTCATGAAGACGGTTGTGGCTGGCGGGAGTTTGTAGCATATTCTGAACGTCAGTGCCTAGTTCGAAATTTTGGAACTTCAGAAGAAAGAAAACTTCAAGATTTTGAAGCAAAATGTTGGATTCGGGTTCAAATTTTGGCCAAAAATGGTGGTGGTGTACAAGAAGCTTTCTTTGAATCTTTGGGAATTTTTTTTCAACCTTCTAAGCCGTTCTCCTGGCCAGCACTAAGAACATTCATAACCGAGGCGCGACGTAGCAGACCTGAATTATTCAAAATCAAGATGCTGATGAATATGGAAAAATAAGAAGAAATTGGGTGAATTTTTTGTGAATAATTAATTGAATTTTGGAAGTGATTTCGATCATTTTGTAACTTCGTCAAATTAATTTTTGTTCAACTCATCTGAGATTCATCCAAATGGGGCTCTGGCACATCAGGGACCTTGTCAAAATTTAAAAATTTCGCATCAAAAACATGATTTTGGTAAGAATTTTGACGAAAAAGACAAAAATGAAGAAAAATTTCGCATCTCGCGAAGTAACCGAAAAAACTTTTCGTCAATTGTTTTCGGACCTGGTCAAACTCGCGCGCAGCCTTTTGCTGCTCTTCGACCTGTTCAAAAGATTGAAATATTTTATTTAATTCTTACAAAGAACACGAAACTGGCATGATTTTGATGCTTTTGACGAAAAAATCATCAAAATTTCGTCGATTTTGTAAAATTTTAAATTTTGCTCGTCAAATAATTTTGCTTCGACCCGTTCAAAAGCTTTCGCTAGCTCTTCCTGTTCTTGGTTCATGTGATCTCCAGCATTGTCATCCTAAAAATTTGAAGTCGATTTTTGAATGAAATTTAAGCGAAAATCTTGATTTTTGAAATGATTTTTGTCATTTTAGCATCAAAATTTTGAAAATCGGGCTCTGAAAACCCTATTCCAAAATTCTTTTAAACTTGTCTTCAACGTCGTCGTGTTCTTTTTCATGACGATGATGATGATGCTTGGGTTTTGTCATAGTTTCAGACATGGTAATCAAACTGGAAGCGGCCACATGTTGATGAGCATGGGCCGGGACTTTTTTGCCAAGGTGGAACCCGCTCCCTCCTCGCTTTTTCGCACTAGCCGCATTCGAAACATGCTTTTTGTTATTTTGGCTTGAGAGTAACGTCGCTTCACAGACTACTAAAAGGGTTACTGATGTGCGTAACATGGCTGATAAAATATTTTTTCAATTTTGACTCTTTAAAGAAATATTATATTTGTAGATAAATAATTTAGTTCAATTATTTAATTCTTCGTTATAAAATTCAATGTAAAATTTAAAATTTTGTATACAATGTTATGTTGATATAATTATTTAAGTAAATTTTGATAAAATTATTTAAGTACTTCAAAATGTTGGTTTTAGAACATTAGACAATGAAGGTCTGCGACAGAATGTGGTCCAACAAACATGGATAATTAATTAATATTATTAAAAATCGTGGACAGACAAATTTACAAACTTTGCAAAAATTCATAAACATTAATATTAAAATTTGACTTTCATTTTTTTTTTAACAATTGTTAGCGTCTGTCGGGTTGTCAAAATAATTACAAAATTAAATATTGAATACAACAATTCTGCACAATTGTATATGATTTGCAATTACAACAAACCGTTCTAAAATTCCACAGACAAACATAATATCATCAATGAAAAAATTAATTGCTTAATCAATTGTGTGCACGCCAGACGAGCCAACGAAAATGTACAGCAACAACAACAACGGCATGCGACTGACATGCTGACGATTTGATTTGTGCTCAACGTGGCACCGGCGATATTTAGTATTTACTTGAAAAATCAATGCTTTATTAATTTATTTGAATTTTGTTCTCAACAATTTAATACATAAATCTGACTAAAAAATGTTCCGAGCGAGGTTCTTATCTTACGATCTTACATCCTCGCCACAAATGTGTACTTTATGAATTCGTCGTCAAATAAAAATTAATTAAGTATACATTTTATTAAATTACTTTACAATGTCTGACAAAATCTTGGAATTGTCAGCATACTTTACTTGAAAAATATTCTTGATGAGTTTGAAAATCAATTGGTAATATTATTAGTGTTTGTAACGTGCAAGGAAATAACGACATGGGAAAAAACTTTTTCTGGACACAAGCAGGTTCGTACCAACACTCACAAACAACAGATGCAAAAGAAGATGATAACGATCACAAAGGCAGCAATTTCACAGGGACATTGATAAAGAGCATAAAGAACAATGGCAATCGGCGAAAGGGCGAGCGCTGCCGCGCCGCCAACCAAAACTATCACGCCCACCAAAACGTGCCAGAGCGCTTTTGAAACCACTTTTGAAACGGCGCGAAGACCGCTAAGACCGGCACGGCCAACATCGAAGCCAACATCACCTATGATTTCACCACCACGAGCAAGACCGGTGGATGCGGTTTTGATCTTGCTTACCCTGAGCCAAATAATGTTAGTTCTACGCTCACTTTCATGAACTCTGATCCATTCAGGATCGTCACCATACTGGACAGAACGAATTGTACTCGAAGCCAAATAAGCATTTTCGACTTGCTTCCGAATGTGGCGTCTTGCGGCGGCATTGCTCTGATTGAATGCCCGAAAGATTGCAACAAGCTCAGATTCTGAAATTGCATGCCTGCAATTCGGACACCTTGGCTTCGTGTTAAGCTGCTTCTGGCTGAGCCACTTCGAGATGCAATCGCTGCAGAACGAATGGTTGCAACTCAATTTGACTGGCGCGACTTTCGGGCCCCAACAAATTGAACAATTCTCTTCATCCGCAATCTGCGAATCTTGCGGAACTTGCGAAACGTTCATTTCCCTGGAACCACTCCCTTCGGCGACAAGTCGAAAAATATCCATGGCTTTGATAACATCAACCCATTTTGTACTTCCATTGGAAGGCAAACCGATTTTGACATCCACTGCACTTGGGGTCAGTACCTTGTCCACTTTTGCCCAATCAGTGTGTTCGGAAACCTTGAGCCAAGTCTGACCTCCGTCGGCACTCGTAGCGGCGATACTTTTGTTTGCGATGTCGTTATTGGACTGGAGTTGCTCTTCGATGGCGTTCTTGAAATACTCATTTATGGACAACGTTGTCAGATCTGTCTGCTTGCAAGTGGGACAAGCATTGTCACAAGTCGAAGATACATTTTGCGCACCGATGCAGTGGCTGCAAAACACATGTCCGCATTTCGTCAACATTGAACTGGTCAATGTATCCATAAACTCTGAACAAATGGGACACTCCCTGTCGCGATCGTTGTCTGAATTCAGCAAAACAATAGCCTTTTCCAAGTGCTCCACATGCTGCGTCGGCGCGGCTTTGACGTCAAATGATTCAGCCGAGGCAAGAACATTCATCGCGATAGGTGTATGCCTAGACAACTTGAAAACTTTGGAAATCATTTGTTTCTGTTGGGAAGACAATGATTGTCCCGATTCATTCGCGATGACGGATTCTGGAGAGTTGCTGACTCCGAAATCTGCGAGCCTGATGACGTAAACTCGATTTGTAAGAAGAGATGGAAAATTTATTGTTTGAAGCGCGAATTCAAAATCGAATTGATCATGAGCACCAGATGTTTGCTGATCGACTACAAACGCTTTGTAAAAATAGTAGAAAGGAACAGACTCCAAAACGGAATGGTCTTTGAAATGAACTTGAGGATCAGAGAGACAACGTCTCAACAAAGATTTGCAAGCCGGGCTGTCACATTCCTTGTCCACTTTCAAAACCTTGATGAGGCGGTCAGGCACTTCGGTACTGTCGATCTTTCGGAACATGAGATCATCGATGCGGAAGATTAACTGTGATTCGCCATCGCCGCCGTTTTCGTTATCGACAAACTTCTCAATGATTTTTTGAAATTCTTTTTTGACGACACTCGACACTTTGACACGGCTGATGTATTTAATGTCATTCTTGGGCACAACTTGGCCAGAATACCGGCAATGGGATTTGCCTCCGTAAGCGTTGTGCCACTCACGCGGTGACGTCGGACCACCGAGAGATTTCTGCAGCAGAGGCGCATTTGGAGTGTCCGACAACTGATTAGGAACGACACCAGGCTCCTTTTCCTCCGGCCAAGTCATGCCACCATCCTGGCTCATGGCAGCGAGAACCGCCATCGTAGCAATAATGTCCCTCTCATCATCTGTTAAAGAGAATCCAGCACCAGAAAAACGTTTGGAAATATCCTTGCGATCACCACAATCGAATGTTGATGATTCCCACTCGATGCGGAGCTTGTCAGAACCGGACAAATTTGGTGCGCTTGATTGGTTAATTATCGCATTTTTCAGCCGCTGCAATAGCTGGCGATTAAATGTAACCTCGGACTTGGGTGTGGGTTGGAGCTCAAGGCCCAAACCCGAATGAGCCCCGACGGCCGCGATGATAATGTAACGCTTGAACAAGAACATAATTATTTTGAAATACTGTTAGACTTTTAATATTTCAAATTGTAAAAGATGAATGGATGAGCTAAGAAATGCTCGTACGAATGTGAGAAACGTACGATTACTGAAATGTGGACTAGTTTGTAATGAGCTAGCTGGTAGGTGAATAATGTAGATTTGTTGGTAGCTTTCTGTGATTCAAACCAGATGAAATCCAATTGAAAATGTTTTGGAACCATATCAGAACAATGAAAAATTAAATGCAAGATGGATAAAAAACATACGCATAAGACAAATTAATGTGATGATGAATGAAAAACTTTGGCATTTGAAAATTCAATTTGAACTTTGGAAACGGTCCTTTTGAAATTTTTGCAAAAACATGATTTAAAAAATATTTTGAAATAAAATTTGAATATCAATTGTAACTATACTGAATGCTAAATCAAATCAATTATTGTTTTGTTAATTAATTATTATTGAATAGAATCACACCCACACGCAAATATTTCAAATGTTAGCACACTCAAAACAATTTATAACTAAAATATTAAATTACAAAAAAAATAAATTTGAAATGTCAAAATCGTAAAATAAGAATGACAGAAAAAAATGAATAAATTGAAAACAAACAAACAATGAAACACCCTGAAGGAAAAAAATCTTGAAATCCAAAACCAAAATAATGAGACGATGTTCGTTGCAAAAAACATGCTTGAACACGTTTTAAAAATAATGACAAGAGATTCTTTTTTTGTCAATCCAAAAAACGTTTTTACTGTATACTTAATTGTTCAATTTTAAAATCACGCTCACAACACAAACAATCACCAAAATATAATTTTTGAAATTAATTTTCACTCAATTTTGAAATCACACGCGACATCTTTGAATTCGCTCTGATCGGCGGATGCACCAATGAAAATATTTCTTCCATCGTTCTTCTCACTGCACAACACAAACTCAATTCAAAAAGACACTACTAGAGAATTAAACCAAAATTGTGGACAGACAAACTTACGAACTTTGCAAAATTTCATCAATATTAAAGTCTTAAAGGACTTTCATTTAAAATTGAATGAATTCAAGATCCAAACGGCTGTCCGAGGTTCTCTTCATGGCGAAAACACAGAAAATACGTCCCCGCTGCCGCGAATCAAAACCAAATTGGTGACTCAATTTGAAATTAGTCGCAGCAATTTTCGTCGCAGCAATTTTCGCAATCGCATTCGTTGTCGTCATCATTGTTGCCCCGGCACCAGCAATAACAACAAGCAATAGCACAAGCGGTGTCAGTTTTTGCGCCACACGCTTTCGCCAATGAGAACGCAATCAAAAAATAAGCGCTCAGAAGCACAAAGCCACCAAGAACAACAGTAGCAACTGCAGGCTGTAAAAAGCTGCTTGGAGTCGTAATGAGGGCGCCCGGATTGCCCGCCGAATCGCGTTGCAACTGCTGTACAAAGGAAGAGTCAAACCGAGGGCTAGAAAAGTGTTTCGTCCAGTTCATATTCTTCACTTCGTACCATTCCATTTCGGCCCCTTGGGGAATGCCCAATGTGAATGGATTTTGTTTTTTAAAATCGAAGAAGATGTATCCTTGCTGGAATTCAGTTCGAACATTGGCCAATTCCTCGGGATTGAAACCCTGAGCAACATCCATTGTTTTAAGCATGTTGTTTACCTGTTCATCAACCTGTTTACGGTTAAGCTCAGGGAACATATCGAGGTCAGCATTTCTGACGAACAACGTTTTGTCCGACATCTGTGAACCAAGCATTTTGAGCGCATTAACGAAATCGTTGGGATTCTGTTGCTCCGTGTGATACGAATGGAACAACTTATAAATTTGAAAAAAAGGAACAGAATTCAACGTGCCCTCCAAATCACCTTTTGGGAAATTCTTGACATATTCTGACACCAAAGCCCTGGCAGCAGGACTGTCACACATGCTGTCAACTTCCAAAACTTTTGTCAAGCGGTCGGCAATGTGGTCGATATCATTGACCGTGACATTGCTTTTGAGAATTTTGTCAACCTCCAATTGTTTGGCCTTTGTAGCAGCCTGCCATTCTTTGAACTTTTTAGCAACATCGGCAGGCATTTCGACTTCTTCGAGGGACAACGAATCCAGCATGTCCGCTTTGGTGCGTTTGAAGAGCGGAGACAGATTGTCGATGCCTACACCAACGGTAGAGACCAACGTCAATTTTTTGGCGACAGCGTAATCAATTGACGATTCCTCGATGCGGAATTGACCCTGGAAAAAGTCGCGTTTCAACACATGCTTAACGAAACCGAGGCAATTAAATCCTCTGAAATTACCGAGAGAGAAAAATTTCTTTTTGTCGTGAAACTCAGTTGCCACAGTCTCCACGAAGTCAATTAAATTCTCACGCTGTGAAGAATTAATTTCATAAGCGGGAGAAGCGAACGAGATGTTCCGCCAAATTTTTTGTTGCAATTTCTTTTTGTTTTTTCTGCTTGGGGCTCCAGCCATCTTATCTTTGAATGGATTGGATTGCGAACCAACCATGCCTTTGACTGTGTTGTGTCCTGCCATGAGCACAGTAGAGACATTATTTAAAATTTTTTCATAACTCTTGCCTCTAAGCGGAAGCAATCCAATCGAATAAATGCCGGTCTTCCCGTTAGAGAAATGATCAACCCCAATCAAGACGGCGTGACCTTCAATAGCCACAACGCGGATATATGTCGATTTCAGAAAAAGAGGTTGTTTTGATGGCTTAGTTTCATAATGAACGGCACCTCCGTGGCATTGCTTGTACCAATCCTCAACTGTGACATTCTTCAAATGACCAACACACTGAATTTCAACTTGACCATCAATGTCACCCAAGGAAACCGCACCGACATTGCCTGAAGATTGATCACCATCAGGCTGCGCACCCAAGGAGATCGCACCGACACCGATTGCGGTGGTGGACATGAGACCCAAACGGGAAGAAGTAATGAAAAGCATCTTGCGATTTAAAATTAAGTAATTAGTGTGAAATGTTTCACGTAAAGAGAGGTTAATTAGTAGATAATTAGTTGGTTAGTGCTAGGTAATTAATTGGTGTAATTACACTGCAAACGCTGATAGTTACGATAATAGACTTAGCTTGATGCTGCTAATCGAGATGATGATCTGAAAATTTACCGAATTAATTAATTATGAATTAGTGATGAAATTTTGACATAAATTTATTGCAAATTGGAAATAATTAATTGAAAATATATTCAAATTATTGTCAAATTATGTGAAATTTATGAAACGTGATGAGAAATATTTATAATTATGGCAGAAGATTCAAGAAAACAGATGAAAACAACGCCGATGGATGTCGAAAGCAAAACTTAAAACTTAATTGTGTTTGTAAATTGTAAGTTATTACTTACTTCGAAAAATTATAAATACTTTGCTTCCAAATCTTTATGTAACCGTCAAACTTTGATCACTTTGGATCAATATAAACATAAATAAATATTAAAAAAATATTAATTAATTAATAACAAACAAATTGAAATAAACACCTTGAAGAACAATAGAAACAATAAGCAAGAAATTTCAAATCAAAAACCAAAATAATGAGACGATGTTCGTTGCAAAAAAAAACATTGCTTGAACATATTGTAAAAATAATAACAAGAGATTCTATTTTTGTCAATTCTGAAATCACAATTTGACTGTACTTATACTTAATTTGTTCAATTTTGAAATCACGCACAAAACACAAAAAATCACATGAATATAATTTTTAAAATTATTTTTGACACAATTTTGAAACCACATAAGACATCGTTAATTTCGCTCTGATCGGCTGCTGCACAAATGAAAATATTTCTTCCATCGTCTTTCTCACTGCACAACACAAACTCAATTCCAATCAACACTGGTAAATATAACAAATCATCTTCTGCGCGATTGCAACAAACACGTTGCGTGTATTCACATGCGGACATTTGGTCGACGTGAAACAAAATGATGACGCGAAACGCAATTGATTCGTCGATGAAGACGCAAAAAATTATTTTGAAGACTTAGGACTATGACCAGATTCGATATTCCTCGTTCAAATTGAATTTGCAGCGTAAAATTTATTGTTAAATGTTTAGAAACTTTTTGAATGACGGCCCAAAGTGTACAAATCAAAACCCAAATGCCGTGCGCATGTTGTCAACAAAACTCGAGACGGAGCAGCAACCAGATGAACCAACGGATCAAGATGCGAATACGGACCAACACGTGTATTTATCCATTCTTGTTTTTTCAAATATTTGCTTTGGAACTCCGTGCTGACTCCCCACTCACTCGGATTTTTCGGATCCTTCGACAATTCCGAATTGTTCCAGACTCTCGTTTTCCATTGGTCAACTTGTTGGTTCGGGATGGCGATCAAATCTTCCAAGTGTTTTTTGTAAATGATGAGCGGCTTCTCGTCTATTAAAATTTTTTGCCCAGTGGCCTGGTCAATCAGATCAATACGATAAGATCTTAGAAACACTCCCGAAACGACTCCGATACAATTTTCGTAGTTGCTTTCTCTCTTGTTGAACCACTTTTGCATACCCTTGTGATGGCGAGTGAGCTTTCGGCTCTCTTCTCTGCGAATAAGGACCCAAGATCCAATTTCAAGTTTCAAAGGCAAATTTTGTTTCATGAACGGAATCAACTTCTCGTTCTGGAATGCCTGGCGGACTTGCGACGGACTATATTTCAATGGTTTTTGTTCCCAAAATGTTTTCCACTCTTCGACTGTATTGACTGGGATGAAGATCAACTCGTTGTCGATTGGATCGTTTACACCTGGATTGCCGGTGGACTGGTCAATTCGCGCAATGCCATACTTGCCATCAAGGCACTGGATGATCCCAATTTCGACGTCGGAATGATTCCGCCCGGAATAAAGAACCCAATCTCCGACTTCGAACGCTGGCGGCAAAAACTCCTGCGGTTCGGCTGGTGGGGTCGTGGTTGCTGTGTCCATTTGCAACGCAGATACCGGATCGACCAAAGACGAGGCCAAAAATCCAACCACAACGCCAACCTTGGTTGTGGACATTTTTGTACTAATACTAGCGAAATACATTTTCAAATTAAAGACGAACGTGACTCTGTCGCGTCCTAAAAATAAGTGATGTGATAAATTTGTAAGATGGAAATTAAACCTTGTGAGGTATTTATTAGCGGTAATGCAAGTTTGCTGATAGCTTTTCTGAAATTCAAAACAAATGTTTGAAGATAAAAATTGGTGATGTGATGAAATTCAATTTGAAACCAGATGAGATGAATGGAATTTAAAATGGATGAAATAACACGCATAATGAAAAATGGATAAAACGTTTGATTTAAATTTTTGTCACAATGTCAAAATTCGTTTTGAATTTTGGAAACCGTGTACGAAAATTGTACACCTTAATTTTAGATCAATATATTCCAAATCACATGAGATCGATACTTTATATCAATTCTGAAAATATTTGAGAGAACACGTGCAAAAAACAACAAATATAATTGCAAACAAAAATAAAAAAAATAAAATATTTATAAAATTGAAAACAAAAAATAAATGCAACATGAAATTTTTCGAAACCAAAATAGAAACAAAACACGCACAAATTTTCAATCACTTCCTTCAAATTCTTTTTTTGAACATCGCGCACCTCGATCGATGCTCTGATGAAACACAAACACATTACACAAAATATCAGAAATCACATCGAGAACAAATTACTTTTTTTTCGTTCTCGTATTTGACAACACAGCACTGACTCTGTAAAAGACATTATAAAATCACACTTTCGACAAACTGCCCTGACATCCAGTTACGGCAACCAAGAGATCTAACTTGAAAATGAAACCATTCAAAGCGTCCAGATCGTCGAAAATAAATTTAACTTTCACGAATCATTAAAGATTTCGAGATCCAAAATTAGGAGCTAGCAAAATTTCCATTCGACATAGAAATTGCTAAATGCCGAAACCAATCCGTCCGTCCGAGAAAACGTGCCACAATTTTGAAATCCGCGCGCCGGTTGATTTTTTTTTTTTAAAGCAACGACTACCGCTCCGGCGTAAAACACAACAACACAAAATCACTTAGCTTCGTTTCGAAGCAGAGAATCGTCTCATTTCACAAATATAACTTTACACATTGAGAAAAATTAAAAATTCAAAATAAAATTATAAATAAGGCACGCAACGTAAACAAATTGAATCCACAATTTTCGAGCAATCAGAATTTGACTGCAGAAACCAGAAATCGAAACAAATCAAAATACAAGCGCACGACATGAGAATAACGTTCGTCCAAAATCAAAATCTAAAAACAAAACAAAAACCAAATTGAAAATTCTAAATCCAAAAAATGCAAACCAGAGATCAAACAACTTAAGAAACGTAAAAATAATTGCACAATCAAATGACACTCGTTTAAAAAAAATGGAGAGCAACAAAATTTTAAATTTATAATCCTGAAAATTCTGAATCCAAAAAATGCAAACCAGAGATCAAAAAACTTAGAAAACTTAAAACAATTGCACAATCAAATGACGCTCGTTAAAAATAAAATTGGAGAAATTACAACAAAATTTTAAATTTATAATTCTGAAAAATCTGAATCCAACGTACACATGTTGTATACCAAACAAAACATCATTTGAACTTTGACCTTTGAAAATATATAGCTATGTTCTATAAATCAGGAAGCAACCATCTGAACACACACAATCTCGAAAACATAATACACGAATGAATATATCAAATTTTGAACTACGCTAGAAAAAATTAGTCGCTGACACAAGAGATAAAAACCAATGCAAGAGAATATCTATCCAGAACAGAAATTTCAAAACAAAAAAAATCAAACTTAATGGCAACCTCTCAAAATTCGTTGCAACTGATTAAATAAAAATACACAATAAATTAATTATGAAAACCTTGACACAACAACTTAGACGGCAATATTATACATCATTTGCAACACACGATTTGTTTTTTTGCACGCGGAGAGATATCGTAAATGATACTATTTAGTACCAAATCTGAAAAATCTGAAAATTATTGAAAACATCAAAACTTAAAATGAAATTTGAATAGAAAACAAAAAATTGAACAACAAAGCAGAACACAAAAAATAATTGAAAAAATATTTTTGTATATAATAATTAGTACAACGTCAACACAACCATAGAATATTTTTCGAACAATTTTTCGTAACCAATAGAGACTTTTTTAGACTTAAATTCGAGAAAAATTTGCACTTTGCTCTCAACTTGACAACGCATATGCTCCACGCTGCACGAACCGCACACAAATCTACTCAACACAATTCTCTGTTACCCTGTTCCGCGTCGCACAGACGTAAGGAACACAAATTTCTCACGTCACGTTTCTCACAATTGACATTTCACGACACATTCGGATTTTTTTTCATTTTTAAAAAATTTTCGGATCGATTTTTTGGGCAGCGAACGACGCGCGATGTGGAACCACGCTGGCGATGCCACGGTCGAGCACGCCATCCGTCGCTCTGGCATGGTGTCGACAGAACATCGCTGTGTAGCTCGATTGCTCAGCCCTCGAACTACGAGTACGAATCGCGATTGATCTAAATGAATCATACCATGAGAAATGACAAAAGGATGACGTCGAAATCGTTGACCAATCCCGTCACGCAATACGTAACTCCCCGATGCTTTCTTACCCTGTGCGATTCTACTGCTACGGCACTAAGATATAAACATGAATTTTAAATTTTTTTAAATGAACATTTTGTCTGGAAATCGACTTTAAACAATGTGATCAATACGACGTGTATACAGAATCTCTGTGCGCCATGAATCTCTGGCAGTCAGGATCGCGTTTTAAAATTTGATTTCAAAACGTTTCGAAAAATGTAAATGTCCTGGTTAATAAAATTTTTAGTTTGAATAATTATGAAGCTGTTATGAGCTTAAAAATTCATTATTTGAGTCAAAATGTGATGCTTATTTTGGATTGACTTAGAATTATTTTCGCTGCGAGCGCAAATCAATTTCAACAGTAGGAGGAGGCGCGGAGTCAGTGGAACTCCAAGTAGCAGCCATATCATTCTCCAAACCACGAAAACAAGCTGCAAACCTGAGACAAATTTTGTAAGACGTGAAACAATTTTTTGAAATTGAAATAATTAATAAAAAATTGAATTTGGTGACAAAATTTGAAAATTTGAATTCAATTTGGATTCAATTAGAAGAAAAAGCTTAATCTCAAAATTGAAAATTGAGAATTCTGACTTGAAGCTAAAAATTTAAAATTTAAAATTGAAATTTTAAATTCAGAACAATTATTTCTGATTCAAAATCAATTGACCGTTTGAATTTGTTTTCAACGGAAGCGAGTCTTCTAAATTGTTTGCGTCGTCTCGATTACCAGAACGCACGCCATCTGGGCTCACGGTATGATCTCGGCGATCGGAATCTTCCGTGTCATCGGACGTGTCAGGTGGAGTTCCAGTTGCAACCTAATTTAAAATCAAGATTTTGATCGATCGAAGGACAATTTAAGACGAATTTTATGAAAATGTTGTGATTTTGCAGCGAATTTTATGGTTTAGGGTTTTCAGGCGCCGATAGTTTTGGTTTTTCTGCAACTGATTCAGATGCGGCAGGTCGCATCTGGTTGAGTTGATCTATGGCCGTAAGTCCGAAACATGCCGAGTGACTTTCGGGAAAATCGGATGAGTGACCTTCAGGAAAATGAGAGTTTGGTGCGAATTCAATGTGGCGCGGTACTGCTGCTTCTTGGTCGTGGTCCCATGGACCCCATTGATCGGTGGAGTCATAACTCGCATCAGGGCTCCACATCGTGCGCGAACGATCGGCACCGACGTGATTTTCAACATTGACCGCATCAGGTTTAAATTCGAATCCCGGCAGCAAAAGGTCGTTAGAATCGCGTGGAGAGTTGGTGGAACTCAAATCGGAGCACAACGGTGATGGCCTGCCATCTGAATGGTCGTAATCGTTTAAACTTTCGCATGGCGATAAGATTTTACAAAACTCAACTGCTTCCGCCAGTAGCGGCAAATCCCGACCATAAAATCTGATCAAACCATCATATTTCTCCCGCATAACCTCGTAGCCGCGAACGGCGCGACGCAACCGATTTGCAAAATACTCATCCTGGCGCCGAATTTGTTGCTGTAACATTTGAATATACTCGATATCGTCAGCGCGGACCTAATACAAAATCAAGATTTTGGTCGAAGAAAAATTTGAAGCGAAAATGAGAATTTTGATGTGAAAATGTAGATTTAGGGGTTTTCGACATCGCTGATTTCAAATTTGTAAGTCCCAAATCGAAATTCGAGAGGAATTGAAGAAAACGATTTTGGAATTTTGAAAATCAAATTTCTGGCCCTAAAATTCAAAATCAAAATCGAATTTCAGGTTTTGAGGTGCTGATTTTTCAATTTTGGGGATTGATTTTGAATTTCTATCCCCAAAATTAAAAATCGAAATCGAATTTCAGGTTTTGGTGTCACGATTTTTCATATTGCCGATACCCAAAAATCGAAATTCCAAATTTTGGCAGAGTGGAATTCTGCATTTTCACTCCATTTCGATTCAAATTTTGAATTTTGTAGGGTCTATATACAGTTTTTTTTCTCGCATCTCGCTAAGTACCCGAAAATTTTGTTCGCCAAATTTTTCTTCAACAATTGATGCCTGGGCTAGATTACAATGCATCTCGGCGAAAGCTTGAATTTCACGGTCGAACCTAATACAAAATCAACATTTTGGTTAAAGAAAAATCCGAATTTCGATTTGAAAAATGAGATTTCGGGGTTTTCGAGGTCGCCGAATTCAAATTTGATGGTCTCGAAATGAGATTCGAGAGGAATTAGAGAAATCGATTTTGAAATTGATAATTTTCGAAATCGAATTTTGGGTTCTGAAGTTCAAAATCGTAATCTAGTTTTGGGTGTTGAAGTGCTGATTTCGCATTTTTTCGGGAATCAAAATTTTTCTTCAACGTTTGGATTTCTTGTCTGAAAAGCTCTTCGCAGACGTTGGATAGAAGGATACGTTCAGCAATATCATCCATCGCGCCGAAATCAGATGCGGCTGTATCAGAGACGGTGCTATCAATAGCGCCAGCAGAAATTGGAGAAGGGGAGCGCTTGTGTTCGGTTTCGTCAGTTTCAGATGGAGAAGAGCATGGCGATTGTGCATGGTCCGCGACAGGAGAAGGTTTACGTTCTACTTCGAAATCGTCGTCGGAGCTGACACCGCTGAGACCAGATGATGAAAAATCCTCTTCGCGAAGATTTATCTTCTCCGGCGGGTGATCGGGTCGGATTAAACTTTTTAATGCAATATAGTCTCTCAAATCTGCCAGGCTGCGGTCGAAATGCGGTAGGAAAGTATGCTCATCGAAATCTGCAACGCCGCTTTCAGCCATCTTTAAGAAAATAACTTTCAGATAAGAACGCAGCCGTTGTAATAAATCAGCATAACCGTTTAGATAGGTTTTGATCTTTTCGTTTAAGAAATCTGATGAAATTCGTGGTTGGACTGGAAGACGGACGGTAACAAACGGCAATTCTGAGTCCGTACTTGATTCACTGCCTACGCGACCCTCGGCACGTAATGCGGCAAGACGATCGTCACTAAAATCCCTATCCAAATCAACAGCGCCACGAGCATCAAGCATGCGTTGGAATTGGTCAAGCGACAGCGGGGGCGAATTTTCCCGCGCGGCCGTCTTTGTTGTAGCATCAAGATCGATAATTTTATCATTTTCAGTGAAGGTAGCAGTGTCCGCTGCATTAGCATCATCAACGATGCGTACTAACTTGTTGTAAGCTACAGAATAAGCCTGAACAAAAGCCGCGATCTCGACCTGCACCTCGTCAGGAATAAAACGATCCGTTTTAGACGCAGAAATGTGAGGTTTGTCAGCGTAAAGTTGATCGCGAACTTGTTCCGATTCGAAAAGAGTGAGCGTCGAAGCGACTTCGCGGAAAATTTCCTCGATGCGTTGGAAATCTTTTGGCTGCTTTGCGATTTCATTGTCGAGGAAGTCGTTTAGGTAAGCGCGCGAGGTGGTACCTTCGTACCCAATGGGCGTATCGTCAATCGGCGCGCCAAAGTGAACGTTCCTCTGGAGTACATAACGGCGTAGCGTGCTAGAAAATTCCGTCTTGAAATTCTGCACATTGGCCTCAAAATCGTTGTCGCTATGGTGGGAATCGTCGCCATCGTCGGAATTTTGACTACCATCGGAATTTTCGCTGGCACTACCTTCGGAAAAAAAATACTCACCAGTTTCGTCAACCGGCGACAAGCGGTGAACATCGGCACGCTTGCCTGTTGCGCTTTCGAAATTGTCCACGTCGATTGGGAATTCAGGCCGTTCTCGTTTATCATCGGTGCAAAAGTTTTTTCTTAAGTTGGCTGCCAACTTAACCTTTCTCTTGGGTTTGAAGATTTTGGTTTTCTTCTTCGGCGCGGTCGCGTCAACCTTAGAGCTGCCCTCAGCTTCTTTGTCGGTGTCGTTGTTAACCTCGCGGTTGCTGACATCATCATCATCATCATCACCATTTTCGTTAATGCTGCTAGTAGAAATAGCCGCCGAACTTCCGTCTTGACTGTTTGGCACTTGGAACATTGGCATTGCCGCAAGCGCTTGCACCCGCGCGCGCGTGCCTTGGATTGCACCAGTCTCGTCACTTTGGCCCACGCCTGCAATTTTCAAACCGCCCTTTCCGTCGCTCACCATATTTAACCCGGCCGCGCTATCGCACAAGAGTGCGAGCGCGGCAATAATAAACTTTCTAGAAAAAATGAACTGCATTTTGGAATGTTGGAAAACCTGTGTATAGAAAATTGTGTTGGAAACTTTTTGTATAGAAATTCTGGCTACTTTAATATAAAACGTGTTAAATCCTAATAATTATTAATTTGAAATCTGTATGTTGTAATGTTGGATGTGACTGCCAATATGTTGTGAAGAAATGTTTTGAATTAGAAAATCAATGTTGGCAATAAATAATGTGTTGTTCGACTTCAATGTGCGTGACGAAACAAAAATTAAAATTGAATTCAATTTTCAAAAAACAAATAAATGTCGATCAAATTGAAAAATTGGAATCAGAAATTGTTATCAGATATGTCAGAGAAAGTGTTGAATCAAATGCGGAAATTAAATTTTGTTGTAACGTAGCAACAGAAATGGAAATTTAATTTTGTGTGGAAGAGGCGAATTTAAATTCGGTATAAAAAATATGGTAACTTTCGTCGAGGCTTGATTGAGGCTTGAATCCAAAAAATAATTACGTTCAAAACAATCAAATAAAATTTCAAGTTCAAAAATCAATTGAATGAGACAAAATTATTCTGGTCAACATAGAATAAATAATTGCGAACGCCTTCGTAATGTTTCAACGTAATAATGCGGACTTAATGCGGACATAATAATGCGGAATAAATAATATCGTCACGTAATTAGTTGACAAATATTTCACTGCACTTCCAAAATACTTCAAGCGCAACAACATCACGTGAAAACTACTTGTACTGTACTTGTATTGTACTTCGACAAAAACGACGACCAATGCTTTGGAATATGCCCGGGTGGCAATAATCTCAAATGTTCAATTTAATGATGAAGAATACTTATTTGCGTCAATTTTCTGTACACTGTTTTGTAAATTTGAAATTTTACTTTAAAAATATTAATATTATGTGTACGTTCATTCATTCAATTACTTTCAAATCCAATTGGGTTAAACCCCATTGGTTATGAAAAAACAAACTGTACGCTGCACAATAAACCAAAACTGTAACTTTTTTAAAATATTTAAACTTTTAAAATATTTTTTATTAGTATTAATTTTGTTTAAACTTTAAATGTTTGAAACTAATAAAACGTCGATTGGGCTGTGTGATTAAATGTATGATTGAGTTGTGTGATTAAATATTCTTGACTGTCAATCAATGATTTTTGATGAGTATTTTAAACAAATTTCATTCGTTTTTGTTCAGCGATGGATGGGGAACTGCAATTTTATCGGATGAAGCAGCTGCGTTGGAAACTTGGTCGTTGGAAACCTTATCGGATGACAACGCTGCCAACTGCTTAATTTGATCGGATGACGAATTACTCGAGACTCGATTTGCCGATGACGAATTGCTCGCGGCTATCTCGGGCTCCAGTGACGCATCCTGGCACAAAATCAAAATTAACTAAGACAGCGTCTGTTGTCATGGCTGGAATCTTGAAATCGGCAACCGAAAAACGTTTTTGGCGTCGTCTTTTGTGTTGAAACTCGATTTTTAGTGAATCTTCTTTCAAATAAGAAACGTTCTTCGAGTTACACTTCTTCCATGTTAGCAGACGTCCGACCGAAGGATTTGCTGGGGCGAGGTGGCGGCTTTACTTTAATTTTTTCTTCAACGGCTTCAATTGTGTTGCGCGCCATCGGTGACGATGTCGATTTCGATTTCGGAAAGGTCTTCGTAGATCCACGCATGCGTTCCCAAAGCCATCGACGTAACAAGATGCTCCATTGAGGCTCGTATATAACCCAACCTGATTTTGAATTTCGAGTGAAAGAATGTGAATCATGACTTTAAAAAAACTTAGTATTTCGGAGAAAATTTTGCCAAAAATTAGTCAAAAACGATTTTTTTCTTTGTGATTGAAAAATAATTTTACACAAATTTCTTCAACAGATAATAATAAACGGAACAACCACAAAAATCCATAGTAACGCGTCAACCCATGCGGTGGGAGTGATGTACGCAACCTAATCCAAGATCAAAATTACATTTTGATACAATTTTAGAATTTTCAATCAATTTCGATGAAATTTAATGTGAATTTTGATGCAATTTGAAGATTTCGCAGATTTCGTGTTCGTCAGAATTTTCTTCAACGTGCGTATGAGGGAAATCGTCTGGCAAGACGTGGCGAATTCCATAGAGCGGGTTGTAGAGGACCATGTACTTCAGATCTGGTATATTTCCCGGATTTCCTAGGATGACGCCGAAAGATGTCAAGGTTCGTACCAAAACGATAAATTGAGGTCGAATGCTAATAACCTGCTCTACAACCAGAAATATCGGCAGGAAAATGGCAACCTGCACCCAATATTTCAACTTTGTCAAATGCTGCAACCAAAGAAAGAATCGAACCAACGCGGTAAAAGGATAGGCAGAAACGGGCCAAATGACCAACCAGTCAAAAGCCACAGCCGCGACGGAACGCCACCCAACGCGCGCCGTTTTCCCACTAGCCCGTAAATTCCACTCGAAAATGTAACCTTCATAAGCCCATATGTCATAAGTCTGCAGCTGTGTGTTATAAACTGCCACCTGCAGCACCACGGCCGCATACCAAAAAACGCTGTAAAATCGCCAGCCCGAAACCGGCAAACTTTTAGGCACTTCCTCGCGTACGTATTGATTAAACTCATGAATCCCTGCTGCCTCTTGAATAGACCCGCGCGTTGAAGTCGTATTTCTATTTTCCGTTGTATTTTCCGACCCCTCAGCTCGGCTATCTGCAATTTGCTGCGAATTGGACTGCGCTCTATCAAAATCTTTCTTCGGCTCAAACAATTCGCGAATGTACCGTAAGAGGACGATGCGATCGTTTTCTTTGCTTAATTTTGCTTCCTTTACATCGAAATTGTCAATACCCTTGGCAAGACGCAGGCGCGCGATATAATGCTGCTGGATGTAAATATAAGAAATGGAAGTGACTAGAAACCGCGTAAAGAGATCATACCACGCCAGAAATGAATTCTCCTGTTCGCTTTCCACGAAGCTGTTCTCAAAAATCAAATTCAACATGAACAGGAAGGTGGCCATAGCTGCGCATACTACCATCATGTTGATTTGTTGAATGGAAAAGAACGTAATCTTAGGGTTCTGCCGCATTTTGAGATAGATTGCGATTTCAAAAACGCACCAAAGGCGCGTGCAGTAGGTGTAGTCGAAAAGACAATACAACCGTTTGCTACTCTTTAGAAACAAAGGCAGCCGAGAAACTCCCATTCCGCAAGCAATTGAATTCGATTGGTGGATACCTAGTAATTAATCCAAATCAATTTAATCAATGTAAATTTTGGTATCGCTTTTCCATGGTTGTAGCACGACGTTTTCTCGCATCTCGAGAAGTTAGTACCAGAAAATTTAATTTTGTTCGTCAATGTTTAAAATATCATGATTTAAATTTTAATTACATTTTTTGTTCAACAAAATTTATCGAAGAACAATTTGTACTTGCGTTTCGTCCAAGCCATCGTGGGGTACCAAAATAATATTATTGCAACTAAAAAGCCTGCGCCCCACGAACGGAAGACGAACCACTGCGGGACGGGTGGGATGAGCGAAAGCTTGTCCTCGGTTGATGGAGTAGCTGTGCTGTGATCCTCGCACGCGTTGTGTCCCAGAAAAAACGTGGGGACGCCAATACCGCATGGGTCCTTGATCCAGGCCATGCAGAACACACAGAGGGGCAAGAAACCAACGAGATACCTAATACAAAATCAAGACAATGGTCGAAGAAAAAATAGAATTTTGAACCGAAAATCAAGATTTGGATACGATTTTTTCTTCGCATCTCGCTAAATACCAAATTTTTTCTTGATGAAATTTTTCTTCAACCAGAAAGCCGGCTGCAAGTGCCACATACCACACATTGTCAAGAAGAGGAAAAATTTTCCGGACCCTCCACGATAGGAAATAAATGCGTCATACTCGTCACCGGGTTTCATCGGTTTGGACCCTTCGTGCCAGTCGGCATCTTCTCCCATGCCTGCTAACTTTTTGTAAAAAGTTTGCGAAAAGGAATAACCAAACCACCGCATCAAGTACTGTACCTAGTTACGAAATTTGTTTTTGAATTTCGAGTGAAGAAAAATTAATTAATTTTTTGGACGAATTTTTCATGAAAATCATGAATTTCGATACGATTTCGTCATTTTGAAGTCAACTTTTTTGAAACTGGGCTCTGAAAACCATAATTTAAAATTTTAGCCAAAATTCGCATCTCGCTAAATACCAAAAAAATTTATTTGTGAATTTTTTATTCAACCGTGGTGTATTTGTCGATGTCGCTATGACCCATAGCCGCAAACTGACCCACATCAAGCTCCGCAAGCGTTGGCCGCTCTTGACATAAACTAACAAATGTGCACGTACGATCATTACATACCCAAAATAAATCGCCGGTCGTGTTACAGATGCAAATTCCGCAATCTACCTTGTGCGAAATTTTTTGAATTTCGAGTCAAGAAAAATTTAGATTTTGGACGAATTTTGCATGAAAAAACTTGATTTTTGAATGAATTTTGGCATTTTGGCAGCAAAATTTTGAAAATCGGGCTCTCAAAACCCCTTCCTGAAATTTGAAATCGGCGTCTCAAAACCCTAAACCCTAAACATCAAAATCGGTGTCTCAAAACCATAAAATCGAAACCCTAAACCCTAAAATCGACACCTGAAAACCCTAAACCCTAACCCTAAACCCTAAAATCGGCATGCGAAAAACATAAACCCTAACAAAATTTCATCCTGAGACCCTAATTTCCCTAAACCCTAAACCCCAAAACCGAAATTCGCGCCAATTTTCGCTAAAAAAATCGACTTACCCTACCAAATCCAAAATCACCACCTTTCTTTTAGCCAAAATTCGCATCTCGCTAAGTACCCGAAAATTTTGTTCGCCAAATTTTTCTTCAACCTGACAATCGCACTGTCGGATCTTGTGATTTTGCAAGAAAATCATTTTTACATCATCTTCCACAGCGGTGACTTCCAACTCTACGGTAGCCCAAAATTTTGCGGTGGCTTCTTTTTTCGCTTCGGGGGTCATGGCGGCATAAGCATCGTGTAACAGTTCCATTTGGGCATCCAACTCGGGGTCTTCGTGATTATGGTGTTGCGCGTTGAGACCTAAAACGAAATTTTTGAATTAATTCGATAGTTCAAATTTTTGTTGATTTCGATTGAATTTGATTTCAATGACTTCAAAATGACTTTTGAATTTCGAGTGAAGAAAAAATTATTACGATTTTGGAAGAAATTTTCATGAACATGGTTAATTTTGATAACGATTTTGCAATTTGGGAGACATTTTTTCAAAAATTAATTAATAATTATGAAATTTTTATTCAACTGTGCTCAGGAAGACCGCCGCCGTCTACGAGAGTATCACCTTCCCAAACTCGCGCGGTCCAATAGTCCGCCTCTTGCCATAACATACCTAAAACGAAAAATTTGGTATTTCGGTAGAAGAAAACATTTGAAGTCGATTTTTGAACGAAATTTCAGTGAAAATCTTGAATTTTGAACTGATTTTAATTTTTTGTCTTTTAGCGCAATTTTTTTCTGTATGAATTTTTTTCTTCAACACGTGCCAACGCTACAACACCACACGTGATATTCTATATGTCTACCATCGCCGCACGGATGACAAAACCTACATAATTTTGCCGCCTGGTAACATTCACAAACTTTTGGCGTGACACCTATCGGAACATTCAAGATCTCAGTCTCCTCTTCGATCTGTCGACAAAATGTGCGAACTTCGTAAGACACCGGATCCTCCTCTGATAACCTGACATCGTCCAGTTGGTGGGCTGTAGGTTCGCCAGTTTCCGCGATAGCACTACCAGCCCCGCTGGGTCGTGATTGTTGTGTACTAGCATCACTTGCTCTCGGGTTGCTTACTCGCGATGCTAGCGAGGGCCGCTTTGTAATCGAATACAATGACTTACCACTTTTCAACGCGTGTAATCTATGTGTTAGCGGTCTATCTCTACGTTGTTGGTCAAATTCTATCATGTGGTGCTTGAATGCAATTTGATGTTCTAGTTGATGGATAGCTGTCCGCGATGCCTCTTTTGGGCCCAATAAGGGGGCATTGTCACTAGCCATATCGCTACAAGACGATTGCTGATCAACGCGTTCTTGATTGTGTGGTGTGACTTGGTTGTAAAACATAGCGTATTCCTCGGAATTTTGTAGTTTGCCCACAAATTCCTTCGACGCACTTCGTCGCCGCATTTTAAAATCGGGATAACTTACTTACTCTCTAAAAACTCAATTTACTGTCTCTTGGTTGAAACCCAAAAATATTTCCAAACTAACACCTTTCTAAACTAAACTAATTAAAACGTTTCTAAAATATGTACAACGCTTTTAAAACAAAACTTCACAAGAACGACGATTCTTGTGAAGTTCGAAATTTTACAATTCGAAATTAAATTTGAATTGTAAAAATAGAAATATTTGATAATTTATTAATTACACTTAATATCAAAAATTGATTATTTTAAATCAAAGTCAGGGATCAACTCCTTTGAATGTTGTGGTTTATCAATTAATTTTGTCGAAGATGGAATGAAAATATTTTAAGATGTGGATGAAATTAATTATTTAAAGTTGTAGAGACATGCATGTTAATTGCAGAATGACAGAAAGACAGACAGCAAGAATTATTGTTCAATGTTTAAACAGAAACTTCACAAGACACTTGACCTTTTTAGAATCAATCTTGACTTTGAAATCATTAGTAGACGTTTACAATTCAATTTTGAATTTAATTTGTCTGGAATTTTGTACAACATTTGATGCTTAGGGATGTCTTAATTTTGATGCTTAGAAAATTATTATTTCAAAATGTCAATTTTGACATCGTCGTGAATTTGAAATGAAAATTTCAATTTTGAAAATTTTGGCGTGTCGAAATGTTAGCGTTTTGGCATTAGAATCTGATTTGGATAACACATTTTGCAAACAACATGCTTACTTATTTACATTCACTTTCTCTGTAGCACATAGGCAGCACTTTTACAAATGAATTTCAGAATCTGAATTCACAATCATTACTCAGAAATAGAATCGACACCAAATCTGTTCGAACAAACCATAATGCAAACTTCGCCGCGCGGAAAACAAACGGCTCGATGAAATGGACAATCACTAATGGAAAAATTACAGAACTACAATGTGAAAATTGACAATGGTTTTAAAATTACAGAACTACAAATATTGTAAAAACTCAGGATAGGTGCTAGGCCACTTCGTGGGAAACGAAATGGCCCAGCACCTGCCGCAGTGGGCATGTTTTGTCTCAGTGACGCCGGCCAATAAAACAAATTGTAGTGGGCGGTTGACTGTCTCGCTTGCGCAGCGGGCAACGCTCGATCGGATCAACCCCATGATTTAAAATAAAATGAAATCGGTTTCCAACTTTCTTGTAAGTTGCAAATACGCTTTTGTGAAGTAACTTTTCAATTTTGTGAAGTTTTCAATTTTGTGAAGGTAAACTGAATTCTATTACTTACTGCATTAGAATTCTGAATTTTCAATTTGATGAATTGATTGTTGATTTTTTTTTTGAATTACTGATTGTTGAATGTTTCGAGTCTTCGACATTTCGTGAAACGTTGTAATAATAAATTGAATGCAATGAAGCAATGTATTAAGAACGCCGATCACATTTCAAAATAATGGTACGGCGGCTAAAAATTAAATTCGATGATCATGTAAATATACGTCTTGGGTGTTGGTTAAAATTTCAGAAAACGGTCGCTACATGCTGCCTGCACGACTGTGCGTCAAAAATGCTATGTGTTTAGTGATACTACTTTCAACTTTAAAGTTTGAACTTCTATGTTAAATCATCAATTTATTAATGTACCGAATGTGCCTTGCTTCGGGAGCCCTGTGATCTCCCTCTCGCCAATGCTAGGGCGGGCTCTACGGAAAGACAAAAATTATGATACATGTTCAATGTATACTTCTTAAAAAAATTGAGTGTATGTAATAATACCTCTTTAAAAACTTTGGGTGTATTCATTAAAGTATATTTTTAAATTTATATTCAGAAAATTTTCTTGTTTCAATTTTGATTGTTGTTTCAATTTCAAAATCGTATTAAAATTTGAAATTTCTTGACGTATCGTAATAATCGTATTATAATATTATTTGAATGTGAAAATCGTTTCAAGTTTCTGATGCTATTTATCAACTTGAAAATCGACACACGCTTCATAAATGTGATCGCAACTGTCCGGGCTGAGACCGCTCAAGCGCCGCACGAGACGCTGAACTCCGATGGGTTACGGGGATCGAAACGTTTTCATTATCCAACAAGGTCTGTCCAGGCTCAGACCGATCAAGTGCCAAACGTGAACCTGAACTCCGATGGGTTACGGGGACCATGTTTGTTTCACTACCTTGTAGAAACACCGTGCGATATTTGGCGTGCGCATGTAATAAGAGCGGAAACATATGCACATAGGTTTCTGCAAACTGTCCAAGACGGTCCAACAATTTCTTTGCCGTGGTTGCGACGCTTCGATCAGCTCCTTGGTAGAAAATAAGCAAGCCTTCAACATAACCTATTTTAGTAATCAATTACAGCAGTTACGATAGCTTTAAATTTTTTAAAGATTGTAGTAGTAACAAATGTTTTGCTCGCATCTCGCAAAGAAAATTTGAATTTTAGTTTTATCCAACGATGGTTTGAAGCCCATAATTTGTCGAAGCCATGTATGTACTGACGACTCTTTATAACACCCATGTGTGCATGAGACTTCGTTTCGCCCGTCATCAATCCCATCCTAGTGCGAAATTTGGGAATTTCGAAGAAGACAATTTTTTATAAATTTCGATACGATTTTGGAAAAAAAATTCCGTGAAAAAACAATGGTCAATTAAGTACTTATTTTGACACGATTTTGACGATTCTAGCGTCACAATTGTGTTCGTCAATTTGTTTTTCAACTCAGATAGATTCTTTTCCAAAATTTCAAAACTTTCGATTTGATGAAGCAGCATTTTGTTTACGGCCTCGGTGTCGTGTTTGAAATTTGCGGAGTAACGAAACTTAGGCGGTACCTCCGTGTCTTCAGTGCCGTCATAGCTTGGCCGAAACGTCGATGTGGCCTCTTGCTGTTCGCGTGGGATCTCAACAGCGTTCG
>Ga0099798_10025_pt1 | contig 41988 bp, 35 predicted proteins | sample Uncmet_Sort29A_1_FD_89870 | JGI IMG/M metagenome (GOLD analysis project Ga0099798, IMG submission 89870) | Marine eukaryotic communities from CALCOFI LINE 67, Pacific Ocean - CN13ID_Sort29A_1 | ecosystem: Environmental > Aquatic > Marine > Oceanic | place: Pacific Ocean: Monterey Bay | collected...
TCGGGCATCAAGGTTCGATCGGGTTTGGGGGGATCGCCGCCGGGTACTAAGAATTTTCTTGTTTTTTAGGAAAATGATGGTGTTTTGAGATCAATTTTGGGATTTTTGATTATTTTTGGAATGAAATGGGGATGGATTTTTTTTTTCGTCGTCGTCGTCCTGTTTGTCCGTCATTATTGGGGATGGATTATGAAAAATTGAAAATGGTGTAATTGTGTAAAATTGGATTTTGCATCAATTGACCGTGGCGATTTTTTAGAAAACGATTTTTGATCAAAAATTGATCAAAAATTTGATCAAAAATTGAGTTTTTAAATCCATAACCCTAATTTTTCAAAAAATTGAATTCTTAAACCCTAAACCCTAATTTTGAATTCTTAAACCCTAAACCCTAAATTTCGATTTTTTGAAAAATTGCTAAAAATCCATCAAAAGTACAAAATTTGGCTAAAAAATCCGTTAAAATTTCAAAAAATCGATAAAAAATTGTTTCAAAAAAATCCTAAACCCTAAAAACTTGAATTTTTAAATCTTAAACCCTAAACCCTAATTTTGAATTTCTAAACCCTAAACCCTAAATTTCAATTTTTTTAATATTTCAATATTGTTGTGACCTTCCACAACAATTTGAATGAAAAATAAATGTTTAATTTATTTCCAATGTTTTCTAGAATTTGCACAACTAAAATAAATTTTCGGAAATTAACATTTTTCCCAAATCCCATGGGCGGGGACCTAGCCCACGGTCCGGGTACACCGGATCGTCGCCTCGGGATGGCGTTAATCTCGTCCGGGTGGTATGCATGATTCGCTCTGCGTTCGCACCCGCCGCCAGCCGGTTGAGTAATTCTTTTTGAGATTACTCAACGCCACATTTTTCTTGTGAGAGCGTGCAGTTATTAAACCGAATTTCTAAACCCTAAACCCTAAAATTCAATTTTGCTAAAAAATCGTAAAAAAATTAAAAATCCATTAAAATTTAATCAAAAACTAAACAATCCATTAAAATTTGATCAAAAACAACAAAAATCCATTGAAAATTCTTATTATCAATTTGTAATTGGGTTTACAGGTTTGAAAGAATTGCTTCGCTCGAGATTGGAACACGATCCCAGTTTTAAACCTCCGCCGGGACGATTGGACATGTTCTTTGGAGCGCCGGGGCACGATTTCAGTTTTGCACCCTCCCCGAGTCTCGAGCTGCCAGGACAATCGGACACGTTCTTTGGAGCGGCGGGGCACGATTCAAGTTTTGCACCCTCGCCGAGTCTTGAGCCGGCCGAACATGTAACGGCGGAGGAGGAGGACGACCACCTCGCCAGTTTTGTACCTTCGTTCATTCTCGAGCCGCCGGGACATGAAACGGCGGAGGACGACCACCTTGCCAGTTTTTTACCTTCGCCGAGTCTCGAGCCGGCCGGACATGAAACGGCGGAGGACGAAAAATCCATTAAAAAAGAATCAAAATCAAAATCCAATAAAATTCATTCAAAACCCAGTTTTGTACCCTCGCCGAGTCTCGAGCCGCCGGGACATGAAACGGCGGAGGACGACCACCCTGCCTTTGTTGTATCTCCGCCCGGACACCATGCCTCGGCTTCGGACGCGGAAGCCCGGGAAGCGCAAGCCGGGGAAGCGGCAGATGCTTCGAACGCGGACGCACCACCACCACAACAACAACAACAACAACAAAAACAAAAACCCAAGCCAAAAAGCAAATCAAAAAGTAAGCCATGTCAAACGTGCGGCAAGAAGTTCAAGCCTTCAACAACAACGCCGAATGTTTGTGAAGATTGTGTCGCTCTTGAGGAATTTCATGATATTGCGCTTGAAGAACTACAAAATACGCAACAGCAAAAACAGCCCCCAAAGCAATTAAAGAAATCAAAATTGCTAAATCAGGACCCTTACGACTTAGGTTGTGAAGGTTATGATAAGTCAGTTTATGAATATTATGATATCGCACCCAACTCAACGCAAGAAAGGAAACCGGACAACAAGCAGCAAAAGTCGGGCGAAAGAAAGGAAGCAGGACAACGAGCACCGTCTAACGAGCAAGCAACACTAGCTGAAGCTTGTCAAAACTGTTTTGACGAAAAGGCCATGCGGGACGAACTGAAGGGTCCTGTCGAGGTCTACAATATCCTCCAGCAAGAAAAAAATTCAAAGAAAAAACCAAAAACGCAAAAAATCGTGAATGTAACCAGAAAAGGATGATCTTGAATAATGATTGATTATCCACAAAATGTTCTTCTTTCCAACATTTTTAATGTGGGACAAATTGGACTTCGTTGGCCAACCAACATTTATTTACATCAATTAATAATTATTTAGATCAACAACTCATATTATAATTTATTTCATATTTGTTTTAATTAAATTGATAATTATTTTATATTTCATATTTAATTTCATGGCATAATTGCTGACTTAACCGCGTGTGAGAAATCGTCATGAAAAATAATGAATAATAATTAAATCGTCAGTGCGGTATAATAAAATGATTTATGCAAATTAGTAATTATTTAATTATTATTTGATATTTTTCGTGGCGATTTAATATAATTCAATCATAAATATTTCATATTTTATGTTATTTATGTACGTATATCTATATTTGGGAATTGTTATCATTAATCATTCATTATTAATTTATTTTGGATTTATGATCAATTTAAATTATTTCATATTTAATTATATTTTTGTACGTACATCATTTGGGATTTATTATCATTGATTATATTAATTCATCGAGATATTAATTAATTAATGATCATTACATTTTGGCAATAAGGATATACGATTTGGTTCACAAAAATCGATTTTGTATTTTCCCACGTTTGTTTCGTGACGTTCTTTTGTTGTTTGTGTAGTGCATTCTCTGTCCGCCAAGGCATTGGTGCCGCGGGCGATTGGCGGCCAGTCCATTGGTTGTGAGCTCGTAAAGGCTAATTATTCCTTTAGAGTTGTTTCATGGCCGCATCTCCCTGCGCGTTCTGGGGTCCATTTCTCCACAACGCCAATGCTCGGACGGCTCGTGCAACGTTTGTCACTTTGGTTACTTTAAAAATTAGAAATGGCGCTCATAAAGTTGAAACAAAATTCAATAATATTTTAAATTAATTTAATTGTTTCAATTTTTTGGCCCAATAAGCTGTCAACACCTGAACAATGGAACAAAACTCAAAACCATTGAAACAAAGTTACAAAATGAATGCTATGTGGAATTGCATCAAGCAACAAGAAAATTGCAATTTCGCATTGATTGTTGACAGTTCCAATAGCTTCGATCCGGGGTGTCGACACTCTGAACCGCGGTGTCGACACCTTAAAATTGACATTCAAACAGAATCGTTTCGCACGATTCCGATAATAAGATTTGAAATAATTAATTCAAATTGGTTTTTAAGTTATTATTTATTATCAATTTTTAAAATTTTAATTGGGTTATTAGGTAGTCCTTCGTGTCATTCGTCGAGGTCCTGAAGCCGGATTGAGAAATATTGAAGATAAATTTGAATTCATTTCAATGATTTATTATTATTATTATTATTATTGATGTTCAATTTTATGGAATCATTGCTGACTTAACCGCGTTTGTCAAATCGTCATGAAACATTATTCATATTCAATTTCAAAATAATTCAAATTTGAAATGATTATTGATTTTCATAAGTCAGCGCGGTATAATGAATATAATTAAACCATAATTAAATTATTAATTAGAATTTACAGTGCGAAAATTATTTAAAATTAATTGTAATTACAATGAAGTATCTTGGGATGCATTTGTGCTTTCGTCTTGGTTTCAGCATTGGTCGACAGCGGCGCAGCGAAGTGCCGAAATGCATCCCAAAATAATTTATTGTGATTATTTACTCCATCGACTTGAAAATTAGGTATTGGCTGAATTAATTAATTGATTTCGATTTCCCAATACCTAATACCTATTCAATTAATTAATTAAAATTTTGTCCAATACCTAATTTTTTAATTAGGCATCTGGGATTTCGAAACAGAGGTACACTAAAACAAATTTCCAGGATGCATAGAAAACATTTTACCAAAAACGTTCAAACCCTTGAAAAATCCATCCAAAATTGTCCATTAATTACTGGAGGCCAATCCCCCGATACCTAATACCTAATACCCAATCCAATTCATTGGGCCCGTTGTCCAATACCTAATACCCAATTTAATTAATTAATTAACCCAAATTGTCCAATTATACCTAATACCTAATTTAATTAATTAATTAATCAAAATTTCCCAATACCAAATACCTAATTTTCAAGTCGATGGAGTATTCCAAAATAATTTTCGCACTGCGTCTAGCATATTGTGGTTTATAAATTATTTATCATACCGCACCGACTTATGCAATTAGTAATTAATGAATTATTTATTTATGTTTCACAACGAATTTGATTATGTATTTGATATTTATTTTAATATTTCGATTTTTATTTGATATGATTAATTTCAGAGTTGAATTTACCGGAAGTCATTAATGTTTAAACTCATTCATCAAAGTTTCATCATTTATTCAAAAAAACTTTTGCATCATCTCTGTCCTCGTTTACCCGTTTATGATTTGATTTAATGTGTATTTTAAATTATATTATTATTAGATGTTGTGGTCTTTCGCAATATTCACAAAGCAATTTTTCCAACATTCAATCACGAAGTAACGGTCAAAAAACATGAGAGAAAAAATTGAAATAAATATAATTGCATGTTGTAAAAAAAACAAAGGCCCAAGAACACGAGTGCATTAATTATTAATTATATAAATTCAAATTGAAACCCGATCTTTCGTTCATTGATTTTCGTTCAACCGCTTAGTCCATGTTGAATCAAATGGCGAGTCATTATAATTTATTTTCGTTCCATGATCATTAATTTGTATTATTATTAAGTTTCTTAATTTTGGAATTAATTGATATAAATTATAATTTATTTCATATTTGATAGTTAATTAATTATTAGTTATACAACAATATTGAAAATTAATTGAAAATAAAATATTAATAATAGTTTTTGATTGATTGATTTTTGATTCGGCCATGATTGCGACTAGCTGTGCAACAAAATACAAATGGAAAAAAAAGTTGTGGTCGGTTGTGTGTATATTCTCACAGAGTATCATCCATGAGGTTTTCGCGTTACCGGACGGAGTAGTAGTCCATCAAAAAGAAAGAGAAACGAGAAATCATTTCATCATCGAAAACAACAGTATTGTCAGCAGCAGCAGCAGCAGCACGGCTTTGAGAGGTTATAAGAATTTTTTATTGCAAATTCTGGCTATTCGAGATCAATTTTGGACGAATTTTAATGAATTTTATTGATTTTTGATGGATTTTGATTATTTTTTTGAATTTTGATGGATTTTTTAGTTCACTCAATTTAGTACTATTTGGAGTGGGTAATGTGGTGTCCGGGTGTCTTTTGATCGAATTTGACAAAATGACAAATTTCAATTTTTAGGGTTTTGGATTTTTTGGAGCCATTTTTTATCAAGGTTTTTGCCAAATTCATTGAAAATTCATTAAAAAGCTGATTTTTCATTGGTTTTTTATGTTTTTTCAAATTTTAAGGTTTAGGGCTTAGGGTTTAAGAATTGGGGTTTAGGGCTTAAGGTTTAAAATTTCAATTTTTAGGGTTTAGGATTTTTTGGAGCCATTTTTTATCAAGGTTTTTGCTAAATTCATTGAAAATCCATTAAAAGGGCAATTTTTTATTGGTTTTTTATGGTTTTTCAAATTTTAGGGTTTTAGGGTTTAGGTCTTAGGGTTTAAGAATTAGGGTTTAGGGTTTAAAAATCCAAAATTAGGGTTTAGGATTTAAAATTGATGCATTTTAGGGTTTAGGATTTTAAAAACCGTTTCCAAAAATTAAATTTGGCCAAATTCAATCAAAATTCATTAATTTCCAAAAATTCAAAAATACAGTTTTCAAAATTTCTAAAAACCCAAATTTTGTCAAAAACCCAAAAACCAAAATTTTCCAAAAATCCAAAATCCATTAAAAAACATACAAAAATTAACCCCCAAAAAATCAAAATCGCCCCCAAAAATTCTTATTATCGATTTTTAATCGGGTTTACAGGTAGTAGTGCAGATCGGTCCTTGTTGTTCCACCGGCCGTCTTCGTCTTCGATGTGGAGTGGAAATGATGATCTGAGGCGGGACAAGAAAAACACCGGTTGCGGGATGCACTATAGGCGAGGCCCTTGCGATGCTTACTACCACAAAAGTTATAAGATTTTTTTACTTTAAATTCTGGCTATTTGAGATCGAATTTTAATGAATTTTATTGTAAATTTTAACTTTTTCGATGGATTTTTGTGAATTTTGAAGATTTTTTTGGATTTTGATGGATTTGTTACTCCACTCAATTTATTACTATTTGGTTTGGGTTCGTGTGGTGTCTGTCTGTGGGTCCTTTGATCGATTTTGACTATTAAAGTGACAAATTTCAATTTTTAGGGTTTAGGATTTTTTTGGAGCCATTTTTTATCAAGGTTTTTGCCAAACTCATTGAAAAATCAACGAAAAGTGAATTTTTCATTGGTTTTTTGTGGTTTTTCAAATTTTAGGGTTTTAGGGTTTAGGTCTTAGGGTTTAAGAATTAGGGTTTAGGGTTTAAAAATCCAAAATTAGGGTTTAGGATTTAAAATCGATGGATTTTAGGGTTTAGGATTTCAAAAACCGTTTTCAAAAAATTAAATTTCGCCAAATTCAATCAAAATTCATTAATTTTCAAAAATTTAAAAATACAGTTTTCAAAATTTCTAAAATTCCAAATTTTGTCAAAAATCCCAAAAAACAAAATTCCTCAAAAATCCAAAACCCAACAAAAAACATCCAAAAACACCCCCCCAAAAAATCAAAACCACCAAAAAAAAATCTTATTATCGATTTTTAATCGGGTTTTAAACAGGTAAGCATGTCTACGATTGTTGTTGGACTGAGAGAGTGAGGCCAAATACTTTTCCGAACTGTCTCTCGCTTACATATCTCGAGGAGGTCTGCCCTAGTAGTTTGGGGAAACAAGATCAAGACAGATGCCAAAGGCAACTATTTAAATGCACAAAAGCACCATTCAAGTTGCTAAACGTTGATGATGGAGATGATGGAGATGATGGATTGGGTGTTGCTGCAGACGATGATCATTTCGGTAATGTAGACGATGTAGATAATAAACATGCTAATGCCAGTGACGGGGGCCATCAGAAGGTGCGGGAACAGTTGCGACACCAGGCGGAATTATTGACACGAAGCGCTGAATTAATGCGAGCGCCAAATGAAAACCCATGCATGGGTGATGGCGCTTGCACAGCATCAAATTGCAACGCCGTCTACAATCAGACCAAAGTATGCCCAGTTGGGTGGCGGTTGCTTGATCCGCACGACATCGAAAAAGAAGGGTGTGCAGACACTTGTCCAGTGACTTGGCCCAATGTCCACTGGAACGCGTTATGATTTAAAGCAAATTTTTACAACGTAAATTTCAATAATCAAAAAATATTGTCATGTCGCATTCCTTAGTGAATTACGTATCAAAATATATTATTTGCCAAAAATAATCAAAAAATATTTCAGAAAAAAATAAATATTTTGAAAAAATATTTTAAAATATTTTTGGAAACTAGATTTCGCAAAAACCGTTTATGAGTAAATTACATTGAAATCATATTTTTTTTATATTTTTATAAATATTTTTATATTTGATAATATATTTATATTTTTTTATATTTTTATATATTTATATTTTTTTTACCCCAAATATATAAATTTTATATTCCCGACAAGCTATGGTAGGCTTGTCGGGAAAATGAAATTTGGGTTTAGGATTTATTTTTTGATGATTTTAGGGTTTAGGATTTAATTTTTCAAATTTTAGGGTTTAGGGTTTAAGATTTTGAGTTTTAGGGTCTAGGGTTTAAGGTCTAGAATTTCAATTTTTAGGGTTTAGGATTTTTTGAAGCATTTTTTTATTGATGTTTTGAAATTTTAATGAATTTTTTAGCCAAATTTTGTATTTTTGATTAATTTTTAGCAATTTTTCAAAAAATCGAAAATTAGGGTTTAGGGATTAGGGTTTAAGACTTAGGGTTTAGGGTTTAAGATTTGTGATTTTTGAAAAATTAGGGTTTAGGATTTAAAAACACTATTTTTAATTTATTGACAAAAATTTAATAAAAAATCGTTTTCTAAAAAATCATTTTCCCGACATCTAATCATGAGGCGCACTGGAAGCATTGCTGCAAGCCCCCGGCGAACTGGACGGGCTACGAACTGACAACGTGTCCTATGAAGAAGTTTACTTGTCGTTCCCTAGTGAGCGCGAGTCTCCATGCCATGCAACTCTGGGGTCTGAATTGTGGCGCGCGTTTTCCTGCATTCTGTCCGGTTGGTTGGAAACAAGTTGGTTTTGAAAACATTTCCAAACCGGACGCTTACCTAGCAGATGGAGAAGAAATCAAGGAGCAGTGCGGAGGCTTCGGTTCGGAACAGGTTGACCGGCAGGGCCATGCTCAGTATTGCGACATGTACTCCACAAGTTATAAGAATTTTTTATTTCAAATTCTGGCTATTTGAGATCAATCTTGGACGAATTTTATTGAATTTTAATGCTTTTTCATGGATTTTGATGAATTTTGACTATTTTTTTGAATTTTGACGAATTTTTTAGTCCACTCGATTTATTACTATTTGGTTTGGGTATGTCCGGGTGTGGGTGTGTCCGTCCGTCTTTTGATCGATTTTGACCAAATGACAAATTATTTCAATTTTTAGGGTTTAGGATTTTTTGGGGCCATTTTTTATCAAGGTTTTTGCCAAATTCATTGAAAATTCATTAAAAAGTGGATTTTTAATTGGTTTTTCAGATTTTCAGGTTTTGGGGTTTAGGTCTTAGGGTTTAAGAATTAGGATTTAGGGTTTAAAAAATCCAAGTTTAGGGTTTAGGATTTAAAAACGATGGATTTTAGGGTTTAGGATTTTAAAAACCGTTTTCAAAAAATTAAATTTGGCCAAATTTTATCAAAATTCACCAATTTTCAAAAATTTAAAATTACATTTTTTGATCAAAATTTCAAATTTCTAAAAATCCAAATTTTGTCAAAAAACCAAAATTTCCCAAAAATCCACAACCCATTAAAAAACACATACAAATCAACTCCCAAAAAATCAAAATCACTCAAAAAAAATTCTTATTATCGATTTTTAATCGGGTTTACAGGTACTTACTGTTGTAAGGCGCCCGATGAATACATCGAGCAGGGGTTGTGTGCGAAATGTGCGTCCGTTTACGGCTTTAGCATTGAGGATATCACGACTGGTTTTTGGTGGACTGGCGAGAAGTGTGAAGACAACCCGGCGCCTGGTGAGCATTGTGACAAATCGAAACGCGCCAATTGTGGCACCAACATCACGTATCCCTTTGAAGTAGACGTGTCGATGCACGATGTTCCGTCTCTCGCACCAACAGCAACAACGGTATCTCCGTCAGCGTTCCCTTCCGCACCGAGCGTTTCTCCGACAATTATTTCACCGAGCTTCGCGCCATCAATTTCACCGAGCTTTTCGCCATCAAAATCGCCGAGCCGTGCAGCAGCGCCATCAATTTCACCGAGCTTTTCGCCATCAAAATCATCGCCGAGCTTGGCACCATCAAAATTATTGCCGAGCGATCAACCTACCGCGGGCACGCCTCATGTCGATTTCCACGCCCATGTGAAGGTCCCCGGAAAGAAATCCAATTAGTTAGTGATTCTGTGAATTTCGAAATATTAAATTTAATTAATAATTAAACTTAATTCAATAAGTACTCCGCCGACTTGAAAAAAAGGGTTTTTCTCAATTAATTAATTAAATCAAATTTGCCGAACCCTAATCCCTAAACCCTTTTCAATTAATTAATTAAATTTTTGTCAAAACCCTTTTTTTTCAATTAGGGATCTGGGGTTCTGCCAATGAGGTACACCAAAATATTTTCCAGGATGCACTCAAAATGTTTTGCCAAAAACACTCAAAACCACGAAAAACCCATCAAAAATAACTCATTCATCGCGGGAGGCCAACCCCCCGATGCCTAATGCCGAATACCTAATTGAATTAATTGATTCAGATGCCCAAACCCTAAACCCTAAACCCTTTTTTAATTAATTAATTAATCCAAATTTTCCTGACCCTAAACCCTAAACCCTTTTTTAATTAATTAATTAATCCAAATTTCCCTGACCCTAATCCCTTTTTTTCAAGTCGGCGGAGTATTGTAATATTTATTATTTACATTAAGTTTAGTCAGTCTCAGAAGATAATTTTAATATTTACACTAAATGTAGTCAGTCTCAGAAGATTCATTTCAATTTCAATATTATTTACAATTCGATTGTGTTGGGATCTTGAGTGCAGGAAATATTATTTAAAGTGAAATTTACAATTCATCATTGTTCAAGTGATATTAATCTGATATGAGATTTTGCAAAAAAAAAAACAAAAAAAAGTAATATTTATTATTTAGTTTTTTATATTCAAAAAAGGAATAGATTATAAATGAATAAAAAATTTGATTTAATTAAGTAATTAATTATAAATTCATATTTGGCTCGAGTTGATTGTTTTTGGACGCTTTGCTCCTCCGCTGCTGCCATTGTTTGTTGGGTTTGTTGCGTTGTGTTGAGTTCAGGGCGTGGTTGGGTCGTAGCATTACACTTCGCAAGGCATTCATTTTCATGAATAATATATTATTCAAGTATTTAAAATTATCGATTTAAAAAGTATTTAAATTTCGATTTTTATTTGACATGTTGAATGCCAGAAGTTGAATTTCCAGAAAATATTAATTGACGTTTAAAAATTAAATTAAGTAATTTAATAATTAATCAAAGTTTCATTAATTGATTATTCAAAAAAACTTTTGCATCATCTCTGCCCTCGTTTACACATCGTCGATGATTTCATTATTATTTATTAAATTAAATTAATGTTATAATCGCGTGCTGTAGCAATCAACCAAACACCCAAGACAACGAATGTGTCAGTTAATATATAATTAAATTCAAATTGAAAACCGATTCGTCGATTTTCGTTTCAAATCATTCATTTCCAATTAAGTTGCAATTTGGGAATTAATTAATTATTTATTTCACATTTTATTGTTTGATACAATAATATTTCAACATTAAAATTATTTAAACAAGAATATTAATAATTTGTTTTTTAATTATTTGTTTTTCATTCGTCCATTAGTTCATATTTTATAGTTATACTTATTAGTTATAATAAATTATTTCATAGTATTAGTTATAATTAATTGTTTCATATTTTATATTAATTATATTTTATTTAAATTAAGTATAGTACAATAATATTGAAAATTAAAATTAATATAAGAAAATTGATATTAATTTAAAAATAATTTGTTATTATAATTTATTTGTTTTTGATTCGGCCATGATTGCGACTAGCTGTGCAACAAAATGCAAACGGCACGCAAAGTTGTGGTCGGCTGTGTCTATATTCTCACACAGTACCATCCATGAGGTGTTCGCGTCACTGGACGGGGTAGCAGTCCATCAAAAAGAAAGCGAAACGAGAAATCATTTCATCATCGAAAACAACAGTGACGTCAGCAGCAGCACGGCTTTGAGAGGTAGTAGTAGTAGTGCGCATCGGTCTTTGTTCTTCAACCGGCCGTCCTCGATGTGGAGTTATAAGAATTTTTTATATTTTCAAATTCTGGCTATTTGAGATCAATTTTGGACGAATTTTAATGGAATTTTTTGAATTTTGATGATTTTTTTGAATTTTGATGGATTTTTTAGTCCACTCAATTTATAACTATTTGGTTTGGGTTCGTGTGGTGTCTGTGGGTCCTTTGATCGATTTTGACTAAGTGACAAATTTCAATTTTTAGGGTTTAGGATTTTTTGGAACCATTTTTTATCAAGGTTTTTGCCAAATTCATTGAAAAATTATCAAAAAGCTGATTTTTCATTGTTTTTTTTTTCTTTCAAATTTTGGGTTTGGGTCTTAGGGTTTAAGAATTGGGGTTTAGGGTTTAAAAATCCAAAATTAGGGTTTAGGATTTAAAATTGATGGATTTTAGGGTTTAGGATTTCAAAAACCGTTTTCAAAAAATTAAATTTGGTCAAATTCAATCAAAATTCATTATTTTTCAAAAATTCAAAAATACAGTTTTCAAAATTTCTAAAAACCAAAAAATCAAAATTTGCCAAAAATCCAAAATCCATTAAAAAAACATGCAAAATTCAACTCCCAAAAAATCAAAACCCCATAAAAAAATTCTTAGTATCGATTTTTAATTGGGTTTTTAGGTGGAAATGATCTGAGCTTGGACAAGAAAACTGGTTGCGGGATGCACTCTAGGCAGGGGACTTGTGATGCTTACTACAAAAAAAGTAATCATCTGTACGATTGTTGTTGGACTAAGAAAGTGAAGCAACATACTTATCCGAGTTGTTTCTTGCCCGCATTTACCGACGATTTGTGTCCCAGTTTTAAAATGCCATTTTTTGATCCCAGGGATCAATTAAAATGCCAAAGGGACACATTTGAATGCAACAAAGCACCATGGAACGCGTTATGATTAGCAAATTTTTATAATATAAATTTCAATATGGGAAAATGGCTTGTCGGGAAAATTATTTTTAATTATTTTTGTTGTTTTTTAATTATGTATTTTTATTGTTTTTTGTTTTTTTCAAACGCGGAGCACCCGTTTCGCAGGGCGCGTCTTTTTGCGCCCGAGAAACGGGTGCGCAGCCCTGTTGGATCGATAATTAAAATTCGTCAAAATTAATTCATTTTTAATTAAAAAAAATAAAATTTTGATGAATTTTAGTGAATCTTAATTATCGATCCAACAGGGCTGCGCACCCGTTTCTCGGACGCAAAAAGACGCGCCCTGCGAAACGGGTGCTCCGCGTTTGAAAAAAAACACAAAAAATAATTAAAATATAAAAATTCTTCCTCAAAAAAATAAAATTCATTAAAAAAAAATCATTTTCCCGACATTTAATCATGAGGCGCCATGGAAATTTGATACAACTAACCCTCCATCTCGACCACCATGGAGACCATGGACTCGATCTCCATCTCCATCTCGATCACCACGGATGGACTCGATCTCCATCTCCAGTGATGGCGATGGATTGGACGTCGTCGATCATCATACTAATGCCAGTGACGGGGGCCATCAGAAGTGGCAAGGGCAGCAGCTGCGACACGAGGAGGAATTATTATTGACAGGAAGCGCTGAAGTAATGCGAGCGTCGAATGAAAACCCATGCATTCTTGCGAAGGACGCCGGAGGCGCTTGCGAAGCATCAAATTGCAACGCCGTCTACAATCACAATCAGCAGCCCAAAATATGCCCAATTGGATGGCGATTGCTTGATCCGCTGGACGTCGAAAAACAGAATTGTTCAGAGGACGTCAGTTGTCCAGGTTTCAAGAATTTTGTTTTACAAATTCTGGCTATTTGAGATCAAATTTGGACGAATTTTAATTATTTTTCATTGTTTTTGGATGAATTTTTAATTTTGGTAATTTTTTTCATTTTCAATGTTTGATAAAAATTTTTCAAAAAAAATCAAATTTCCCAAAAATAAAAATTCATTAAAAAATGATCAAAAATCGTCTCCAAAAAAATCAAAACCCCATAAAAAAATTCTGATTATCAATTTTTAATTGGGTTTAAAGGTTTCAAGAGAGAGTATTGTTGCAAGCCTCCGAGGAACTGGACGGGCTACGCTCTGCCATATTGTCCTATGTTATAAGAATTTTTCATTTCAAATTCTAGCTATTTGAAATAAATTTTGAACGAATTTTCATGAATTGTATTGTTTTTTTCATTGATTTTTGAGCATTTTGGTGATTTTTTTTAATTTTGATGGATTTTTTAGTCCACTCAATTGATTACTATTTGGAGTGGGTAACATGGTGTCCGGGTGTCTTTTGATCGAATTTGACCAAATGACAAATTTCAATTTTTAGGGTTTAGGATTTTTTGGGGCCATTTTTTATCAAGGTTTTTGCCAAATTCATTGAAAAATCATTGGAAAAGTAAATTTTTCATTGGTTTTTAATGGTTTTTCAGATTTTGAGGTTTTAGGGCTTAGGGTTTAAGAATTGGGGTTTAGGACTTAAATAATAAAATTGATGGGTTTTAGGGTTTAGGATTTTAAAAACCGTTTTCAAAAATTTAAAATTGGCCAAATTCAATCAAAATTCTTTTTTTTTCAAAAATTTCAAAATACAGTTTTGAAAATTTCTAAACAATCCAAAATCCATTAAAAAATTATAAATCATCAAAAAACACATCCCAAAAAATCAAAACCCATTCAAAAAATGCTTATTATCAATTTTTAATTGGGTTTTAAACAGGGGCAGAGTCAGTGAATGTCATAGCCCGTTAGGGTCCAGTCTCCATGCCATGCAACACTGGGGTTTGAATTGTGGCGCCCGTTTTCCTGCATTCTGTCCGGTTGGTTGGAAACAAGTCGGTCATAAGAATTTTTTCAACAAATTCTGACTAATTAATTACATATTTGAGAATTATATCAATTTTGGGCATTACGTTGCATTTAAATTCTTATATAATTCGTCATTTAATTTAATATTATATCGTGATTAATAATATATTAATAATAATATTTAAATTGCAGTTTTGTCGACTCAGTGACATGTTGTTACGTTGTTTGCGTGTTATCTTTGATTGTTTGGTGCAGGAGGGGATCATTTGCGCTTGCTCACTCATTCGAGTGATCGCTTATATTTTGAAAGTTTTAATTCCGTTTTTAGGTTTTGGAACCAAACCGGACGCTTACAAGGCACATGGGTATTAAGAATTTTCCCAAAAGAGGGCTTGCCCCGTTGGTCGTTTTCTCAATTCCATAGGTTCCAAAAAATGGCAAAACCAGAAACCAGCCCGAGCTCAAAATTTGATACTGTATTTTACTGGTCTTTTTTCCGGCCAAAAAAAAATGGCCGAAAAAGTGGTCTGGGATTTCTGGCCAAAGTGGTCCGGGATTTTTTTTTCGGGTTGTTTTCCCGAGTTTTTTTGCGGTCGTTTTCATGAGCGATTGTTCGCGCTGCTTAATTTTGTGCGTCTCCGTGCCTTAGTGGTTAAAGCATTACATTGACGGTCTGCGGGTCGTGGGTTCGGTCCCCGGCTGGGGACTTTTTTTTATTTTGGGGGCTTTTTTCTTTTGGGCCCCTCCGTCAGGACATAATTTCGTTTTTTAAGAAAATGATGGTGTTTTGAGATCAATTTTGGGTTTTTTGATTATTTTTGGGATGAAATGGGGTGGAATTTTTATTTTTTCGTCGTCGCTGTCTGTCCATCATTATTGGAGACGGTTTATAAAAAATTGAAAACGGTGGAATTGTGTAGAATTGGATTTTGCATTATTTGACCGTGGCGATTTTTTAGAAAACGATTTTTGATCAAGGTTTTGTCAATTTATTAAAAAAATTGTGTTTTTAAATCCTAAACACTAATTTTTCAAAAAATGAATTCTTAAACCCTAAACCCTAATTTTTTAATCTTAAACCCTAAACCCTAATTTTGGATTTTTTGAAAAATTGCTAAAAATTTATCAAAAATACAAAATTTGGCAACAAAATCCATTAAAATTAAAAAAAATCAATAAAAAATGGGTTCAAAAAAATCCGAAACCCTAAAAATTGGATTTTTAAATCCCAAACCCTAAACCCTAATTTTGAATTTTTAAACCCTAAACCCTAATTTTCGATTTTTTGAAAAATTGTTAAAAATTCATCAAAAATACAAAATTTGGCTAAAAAATCCTTTAAAATTCCAAAAATCGGCTAAAAAATTGGTTCAAAAAAATCCTAAACCCTAAAAATTTAAATTTTTTATTCTTAAACCCTAAACCCCAATTTTGAATTTCTAAACCCTAAACCCTAAAAATTCAATTTTGCTAAAAAATTGTAAAAAATTAAAAAATCCATTAAAATTTCATCAAAAACTAAAAAATCCATTAAAATTTCGTCAAAAATCCAAAAATCCATTGAAAATTCTTATTAATATCAATTTTTAATTGGGTTATTAGGTTTAGCGATATATACGGTTACCTGGCAAATGGAAGCGAAATCAAGCAGCAGTGCGGAGACGTTCCAGTGGCAGTTACGGGTAGCAGGTACGGCAAAGGTCAGTATTGCGATATGCTACAAGAAGTTTCTTGTTGTTTTGAGTCTTTAAATTAATGTGAAAATAATTATACGGGATAAAATATTTAAAACGACAATTAAGTGACAACTTATTAACAATAAATTACATAAAACGGCAACAACTGAAACCAATTGATGAAATTAAATGGAATTGATTAATTAACTTTGCAAAAAATTTTCGCCCATCCAGGCATCATCAGTGCATACTGACTAGAACCCGTTACAAACAAAAAATTAAAAATGATTGGAAGACAAAGTCTTTGACCATAATATCAATTTTGTGGATTTTGATTACTTATTTTTTGAATGACATGGGGGGGATTGTTGTTATTTTTTTCGTCTTCGTCTTTTCTGTTTGTCATTATTGGAGACGATTTATAAAAAATGCAGGGATTGTGTAGAATTGGATTTTGCATTAATTGACCGTGGCGATTTTTCAGAAAACGATTTTTGATCATTTTTTAAATTTCAGAAAATTTTCCAGGTCGAAAATTGTGTTTTTAAAACCTACACCCTAGTTTTTCAGAAAGTCAAATTCTTAAACCCTAAAACCAAATTTGGAATTCTTAAACTCAAACTTCAATTTTGTTAAAACTCCTCGCCAAAAATAAAACATTCCATTGAAAATTTCGTGTTATCAATTTGTAATTTGGTTATCAGGTACTCCACGAGTTCTTACTGTTGTAAGGCCCCGGATGAATACATCGAGCAGGGCTTGTGCGCGAAATGTGCGTCCGTATACGGCTTTACCATCGAGGGTATCACGTCGGGTTTTTGGTAAGTTTAATTATATATTCTAATATTAATATGTAAGCATTAATCAATATTTCATCTGTATGTTATACGTCAAGTTTGTTCCCCATTATAAGTTGATAAAAACATCTTCATCTTGTCGTTTCGTTCATTTGTTAATTGTTTTGGAAAGTTTAGTCTGTATTGCGAATTTTATATTCAACAGGTGGACTGGCGAGCAGTGCAAAAAGCGTGTGATGATGCATTGTGACAAATCGAAACGCGCCAATTGTGGCACCAACATTACGTACCCCTTTGAAGTGGACGTGTCGATGTACAATCCATCTCCCGCACCAACAGCAACAACGATATCTCCGACGTCAAGGTGGACGTCTCCACCGAAGGTGCGTCCTACGCCAGTTCCGCCCACGACCACCCCTTATTGCCAACCCGGCCAGCATTACGACGACCAACATGAGCGTTGCGTGGATTGCGGTCCAGAGGAAGATGAGAATTGCAAAACGTTCTTCAACACCTCAGTCGTCGAGCCGAACCAGTGCGTCTGTCAGGAATGCAAGCAGGGTTATTTCGCGGATGACATTTACCACGCGGACCATTTCATGGTTCTCAGCGGGGATAATTCCGGCGATTGTTGCGTTGGGAGATCGGCGTCAGGGGAAAATTACGGTCTTCCGTATCTCTGCAGCCGTTTGTTCGCTGACCAATGGCCGAACTACCACACGACACCTAGAGCCACGACTCACGAACCCATGCCCTCCAACCTGGTTGCGGAAGAATTAGCGGGTGCGCTTACGAATGCGTCAACCTTAGACCTCTGCAAGCAGATCTGCGCTGCCGCCCACAAGTCTTTTGTTTCTTTCGTTGATAAGTCGCAGCAGTGCTGTTGCAGTGGCAATTCTTGCGGGCGCGTGTTGGCCAGCAAACCGCGTCAAACAGAAACTTTAGGTGGCGACGTGCGTGATGGACCATTAAGAAGGAAGTTTTGTTGTTTATGGCGGGGTTTTTCTGTTCTTCGCGTGTTGAAGGTTATTTACAAAGTTCTATGTTTGCTCTTTTAAGGTGGTCATGCGCTTCGTGTCAACACGGGCGCCCAGGGGGCGCATCCGCATTACGAATTTTGCCAGAGCCACGAAGCGGAATTGACAAAAGCTGGCATTGGAACGCAGACATGTTGGGCGTGCGCCTTGTACGACCCAACAAAGCAGTTTCCTCAGTCAGAAGAGCAATTGCCCTCGCGAATTTTGCAAGTTTTTATGGCGAACGTGGAGTGTTACGTGGCACATGTGCATATTTTTTGAACTTGTTTGAACAAGTTTTGATGTCTTTAAAAGTAGTACATCAATTGTCAACACTTGATGACAACTTTGGAAATGGGCGCGGGTTTCTAGGCACCGCAGCAAATGCAAGCAATTAGACAATATTATCTCCCCATCGCCCACCACGAAGAATCCCACTACATCCACGCCGACCACGCACAAGCCGAGTCAGATGCCGTTGTGCCCAGTGGGCCAGCATCGTTTTAACTCCACGAATGTTCTTTCCCAATTTCGTATCAAAAATCCAGTCACAAACACCCATATCAATCCAATGTTGAGTTACTACTTCATTCAAAAATCACTGGAAATCAATAATAATGAAATTCATGATACTAAACAAAAATTAATAACAATCATTAATTTAAAGTAATTACTTAATAATTTTAAATTATCTATTATGATATTATCAATCAAACTTTGAATTCAAATTTGATTTTATCACTTTTGGTGGCGTGAAATTTATTAATCAGGTGTTCTGCAAGATTGCGCAAATTGCACGCAGGCCATTCTTGTTGGTAAATTGGACGACCCGATCTGTGCTAATTTCTCGAAAAACGAAACGTTGCGTTCGCAGCGGAATGAGTGCTGGTGTGACAATTGCAAAATGGGTTACAAATTGAACGAGGAAGATGGCTATTGCCGGTCGATTGCGGGCCAGCCGACCACGCACCAGCCCACCACGTCCTCCAAACCGAGCATCATCACCCCTACATCCCCGGAGCCGACCCCGACGCGTTATGATTAGCAAATTTTTATAATACAAATTTCAATATGGCAAAATGGCTTGTCGGGAAAATGAAATTAGGGTTTAGGATTTATTTTTTGGCGATTTTAGGGTTTAGAATTTAATTTTTCAAATTTTAGGGTTTAGGGTTTAAGATTTTGAGTTTTAGGGTTTCGGGTTTGAGATTTAAAAATTCAATTTTTTAGGGTTTAGGATTTTTTGAATCAATTTTTTATTGATTTTTTGAAATTTTAATGGATTTTTTAGCCAAATTTTGTATTTTTGATGAATTTTTAGCAATTTTTTAAAAAATCGAAAATTAGGGTTTAGGGGTTAAAAATTCAAAATTAGGGTTTAGGGTTTAAGATTTAAAAATTCAATTTTTTAGGGTTTAGGATTTTTTTGAAGCCCATTTTTATTGGTTTTTTGAAATTTTAACGGATTTTTCAGCCAAATTTTGTATTTTTGATCAATTTTCCAAAAAATCGAAAATTAGGGCTTAGGGTTTAAGATTTGTGATTTTTGAAAAATTAGGGTTTAGGATTTAAAAACACGATTTTTAATAAATTTTTTAATTTAATAATTGACAAAAATTTAATAAAAAATCGTTTTCTAAAAAATTATTTTCCCGACATCTAATCATGAGGCGATCTCCGTCAGCGTTCCCTTCCGCACCGAGCTTTTCTCCGTCAATTTCACCGAGCTTTTCGCCATCCAAATCACCGAGCTTTTCGCCACCAAAATCGCCGAGCGATCAACCCACCGCGGGCACGCGTCATGTCGATTTGCACGCCCATGTGGACTTCCCCGGAAAGAAATCCAATTAGTCATTCGAATTTCGATATAATTAAATTTAATTCGAAATATATTTAAACTAATTTTTGGCATTCAAAAAAGGAATATATGATCAATTAATTAATGATTGATCAAATTTTCAAATTTTTACATTTTTCATTGATTTTAATTAATTTTCGAAAATTTCAACCAAACGAAGCCCATGTCAAGGTCACCGGAAACAAATCCAATTAATGATTCGAATTTCTTTTTAGATTTAATTTAATTCAAATTTCAATGTAATATTAATCATTCATTTAATTCAATTATCAGTAATTTAAAATTAAGTCATAATAATAAATTAATCAATTTTCATCAATGAATTTGATTAATTATATTTGGTTCGAGACTTTATTTTTTCAAAATGTAATTTTCAAACATTCAGAATAAACCATTAATCATTGGTCACATAGTAAGCAATCTAATAGTAATTCAACATCAGTTAAATTTAAAACAATAATACATTTAAAACAATCTTTCCATTTTTTTATTTGCATAATTGAGTCATTTTGTTGAATATTTAATTTAGTTGTAAATCATTTATAATTGTTTTGGATCAATTGTGGGTTTAAATTAATAATCATTTTAATATGAATATGATAATTTAATTGAAATCCGTTGACATATTTAAATCAGCATTTGTAATTTTTTTTATTGTCTCGAACATAATTTATAAATAAGTAATAACAAGAACAAACATTTACCAATTGAAATCAATGTACAAGGTAAGTAATCAAATGTTTAAAAATTGAAAAAACATATTTGAGAACACGCGAAGTCGACAATTCCAAATTGCAATTCAGCCATGATGAATTTTTGTTTACCAATGTTAGATTTTGTCATTCTAATAACGTCATTTAAATTATTTGTCCATTGTGTACAAGTTATTAATTTATTAATTTTTTATTTATTAATTATTCTAAAATCTAAAATTGTATTTAAAGTTTTTTAAAGTTGTAATTGACGTCCATTCATCAAAGTCATCCAACCCAACAGTGTGTGGTTTCCAGATGACCGTGGTGCCATTCAATCCATTTTTTAATGTTAAAATTTCAAATTTAAATTGTAATATTGATCGTGATTTTTAATTTTATTGTTATAAAATATTATATTCAAAATTTTACATACATAAATTTTAAATTTAAATTGTTATTGATTGTGATTTTCTAAATTTTATTTTTAGTATTAAATATTGTATTTAAAATTTTACATACATAATTTAAATTTAAATTTTTAAACAAATTTAAATTTTACAGATTTCAATCATTCAATATTAATTATTGAATGATTGAATTTAATTAATTAATAATTTAATTTTCATAAATCGATCGAAAGATTCACACAAATTGAAATAATTGATTTCAGATTATTGATTAAAATTTGAAAATATTGTAAGGAGTCACGTTTTCAAAAATTCTTGTAAAATTTCAGGATGCCCCCCCCTCATTATAATTTTTTGAGCCCAATTTTCTCTATCTTGAAAATCGCATGAGAAATTTTCAGAACTTTTTAATTCGGTTCGATTTCTTTTCTCGTTTTCAGGATGAAGCCCCCCCCCCCCTCTCTCTTATAAAATTTCATCCAAAAACCCTACCTGAAATTTTTTAAGAGTGTTGAAAAACGTGACTCCCAAAATAGAAATTTAAACAAAGTTCTTGAAAATTGGAATTGAAATAATTTATTAAACACGTTGAATTGTTTTCAAATATTTAAAATTGAAATTGCAAGATAAATTCGGATCGGTGTTTTTGTTGATTCTTGTTTACTTTGAAAATCAAAAGTAAATTGTTTTACGTTTTGTAATAATTAATTAATTAGTCATTTGTTGAAATACAATTTAAATTGAATTTATTGATTTTGAAATTTTCATTTTTTCATGTCCCCCCTTACCCAGTGTCATTTCTTTGTGTTTTCTAAATTTCTCTGATTGAATCCATTTCATTTTGTAAAACTCAATAAGTTTTGAAACCAATTTCACTGTTCACAATTAAAATTACTCATAACATTCACAATATTAATTATTGAGTAATTAATTAATTTTTAAATATAATTTTTCAAACAAGACATTGTCATTAAAACGTTTTTTTAAATTTTTGCAAAATGATGTTTATAAATAAATTATAATTTCCAACGAATTTAAGATCAGAGAATTAAGAAATTCTGAAATAAATTTTAATTTATCAAAAAATAAAATTCAAGTTCAAATTCACGAAGCAGGTTCATTTCTGGAGGCGTGTTTTTTGTGTCGGGACGAATCCCGTCCGGTGGTTGCATTTTACTCCTCTTACTTTCAATTTTCATTCAGGTTTGAGTAATTTCAAACAAATATTGTAACGTCAATAATAAACAACCAATCAATCGCTTTTGAACGTTTTGAGTACGTACTTATTATAATAACAATCAAAATTTGCATACTTAATGTTTGATGAATTAATATAATTTAAAATTTCGTATTATTACATTTCTAATTTCATATAAAAATAAACAATCAATAGTTTAAATTTGATTTGAAAATCATATTTGATTATCGATTCATGTAGTTTCACAACAAAGTTCTAATTTGCAAATTTCATCAAACAATTGTTTTAATTTAAATTTGATTTAAAAAACAAAATTGATTTGAATTGCTTGAACATCTTCCACAGCTTGCGGGCATTGATTGCAATAACCTCAGGTTTTGTCATTCAAAAAAACATATTGAATCAAGTTTTGTGATTGTACAATATTTACATCGCAATCGGTTTCTAAGTTCATTTTGTTTGTGACAATACAAAATGTAATAATAATAATACAACGGTAAAACCAACATAATATTAATTATATTAAAATATTAAATCGTGTGAAAACAATTAACGATATTATTTCATGGAATATTCTGTACATTTTTACAAATTTAAATATATGAGTACATACATATATAATTATAGTTAAATTTGAATTTTAAAGTGTTGTTGTTTTGGACATACGTTGTATGATTTGCGTTCAAAATTAAAGATTATTTTGTTCAATCGATTTTAATTTGTCGAACGAAAAAATATAAACGAAGGTTTTTTGTTCCAAATCGTTTTGATATTTAAATCAATAATTTGTCATTAATTTAATTTTATTTTGTAATTTTGAATTATAAATTAATTTATTTTGTAACAATTAATTTATTTTGTAATTTTGAATTATAAACGCAATTTGTTTGTCTCGAAAAAATATAATCGTTTCAATGTAATCAAATTTCAAATTCAATTTACTTAATCATAATTACAATAATTTGATATTAATTTATAATTATAATATAACAATAATATAATTTGAAAATTTAAACCAAAGGTTAGAATCCATTTACAAATTCAAAAAACATATTTAAATGTTTTAAATTGATGATAAATTTGCAATTAAATCTTTAAAGTCTCAATTTATAATTTATTTTGCAATACTAAATTATAATTGCAATTTTTTCATCTCGAAAAAACATAATCGTTTCAATGTGTCAAAATTTCAAAACAATTTAATATAATTATAATTTAATAATTTATATAATGTAAAATATAATATGATTTGAAATTTTAAACCAAAGGTTAGAATCAATTTCCAAATTCAAAAAACATATTTAAATGTTTTAAATTCATGATTATAAATTTCAACATTTGTAATTAAATCTTCAAATTTCACAAAGTGTTTTACCGATCATGACGACGTTGAAGAAGACCGACGGTATCCAATGGTCGTGGCGTTTACTCCGCTGCATCGCCGGAGCTGTTCTCATTCATATCGCACTGGGCCGGTTTTCTTTCATATTTTTCAAATTTTAATTTTTTTTAATATTATTCATTTTTTTAATTTTAACTTTTACAGTTTTTTGATATTATTTAAAAACATATGTCAACCAATAATATTATATATTTTGGTGTATCTTTTGAATTAAGCTGTCCCCCTTGTTTTTTTTTTCAAACGCGGAGCACCCGTTTCGCAGGGCGCGTCTTTTGGCGCCCGAGAAACGGGTGCACAGCCCTGTTGGATCGATAATTCATATACATTAATGGTAATTAATGAATTTTGATTACCGATCCAACAGGGCTGCGCACCCGTTTCTCGGACGCAAAAAGACGCGCCCTGCGAAACGGGTGCTCCGCGTTTGAAAAAAAAAACAAGGGGGGCAGCTTAATTCATTACGGCACAGAAAAATATATAATATATTATATTATTATAATATTAATGTTATAAAATATCATATTAAAATTTATTTTCAATTAATTAATAAATTGTTGAATAATGAACAGGTACCAATGCGCTGCAAATTACGCTCCTTATGTGCTTTCGTATTTCAAATACCGGCACAACGAGGTTGTGACCATCGCCGACGGTTTGACCATTTTTAGCCTCCAAATCGTCGGCAAATCTGCTGCGGTGACCATGGTTGTTTATTTCAGCAACCCGTTTTTCAATAAAGTCGGGCAGCGGTGGCGAGCGCTTCTCGGCGGTTTGATCGTCTCTTTTTCCATCTTTCTCGGCTATTTCTCCCTTGTTTGGTTTAACAACTACATTAGCTTCTTGATTTTGCAGTCCGTCGTTTTGGGAGCCGGCACGGGCATCGCCTACACCGCTCCATTGGTGATTTTACAAAAATGGATGCCCGCCAATTCAGGTCAGTTTTCGTTTTATATTTCGGATTCCATTTAATTTTTAAATTATTCAACCAAATTAAAAATATCTTCAAGTAAATTGCTAAGCCAAATTGAGAGCCTTGCGCAGTTTTTTTGGGGGGGCGCTTGCTCCAAGTCCGCCAACTGGCGTGGCTGATTGATAGGTCTTCCGCCCATTTTGTGTCGCTGCCGAAGCGCCGTTGAAGAATAACGACACCCCTAGTCAGGCAAAAAATGCCAAGTGTGTGGAGCCCGCTTGCTTTCTACGCCGGTGAGCAGCTCAAGGATGGCAGGATGGTCGGTCACGAATTCAAGCTGGACAAGAGATGCACGCTTCGCGGTGGCGGGATTATTCCCCGATGGGGTTCTCTAGACTTAATGAAGTTCCTGCAACCCCCCCGACGCGGGGTTGGGGATCTATGTGCCTCCAATTCTGGACGCCTCCGCAGAAACAAGTAGTAGTTATTTTGTCGGGCTTCGTTCAAATCTTCAAATACCAGCATCATTTCAAATTGAGTTGTTACCATAATGGCGCAATTATGATCTCAAAAATTGACATTAAATTAACCAATAATCGCACTTTATTATGAAAAATTAACAAACGTTGAAAATCAGGTCTCGCTTTCGGATTGGTCATTGGCGGGTTTGCCATCGGGGGAAGCGTGTTCGCCGCGATTGAATTCATTTGGGTCAACCCTGACAACGTCCCGGAAAACAAAGACACGAAATTGTGGAATGACCCCGGGCTCTTAGATCGCGTTCCGTCCCTCTTCATTTTAGAAGGGGTGATCACCGCAGCAATGAACATCATCGGTTGTCTATTGCTGTCCGAAGCACCCGCCAATGATCAGCTTCCTATGTTGCGCGACAACGAACAACGCCAAAGCACAGCTTCCATCAATGGTTCCCCGAGTACCGAGTCCCAGCGCCTCATTTCAGGGCAAGACGAAGGCAGCGACAGAATAATAAAAGTAAAACAACCAAAGAAAACATTGTCATACAGTCCGTGGAAAATGATGCAGACGAGCAATTTCTGGTGCATTGCGGCTACGTTTTTCTGTGTTGGGTGTTGCACGAGTTATTTGGTTGGAGCGTCGAAAGAGGTGGGAATTTTTTTGCTGTTCGATGACCGACAGATGGTGATTGTGATTTTTGTGGCCAATCTGGTCAACGGGTTAACGCGACCATTTTGGGGATGGGCGCATGACCGTTTTGATACCAAAGCGTGTTGTTTTGTGCTCTGTGTATCGCTGGGCGTGTCCTTCTGTTTGTGGCATTTCATGGCGGCTTTCTGGGTATTTAATATTTGGGTTTCGATATTGTACGCGTTTGCATCAGCACCTTTTGCCATTTTTCCTGCAGCCACGTTGTCCTATTTCGGACCGCAGTATTTCGGCGTGAACTACGGGTTTGTGTTTGCGTGCTACGCAATCACCAGTTTGTTTGTTGCGTTGGTTAACACAACCCATTTCTGGCAGGGTTTGCTCTCTTTGCAGGCGCGGTTGATTATATTGGGCGCCGTGTGCATCTTTGGCGTGGTCCCTTCTTTTTTCTTCCCCAGCGCAGGTGCTGGTACTTCTGATCCTTCTGATGACATGGCTGCGTATTCTTTGAGGTCTGACTGCAAAAATTCTTCTCGAAGGAGTACCGTTCTCAGCATTACCAAAACTAAAAGCGAATCCTTAGTTTTTGTCGATGGGAACGATCACGTCGTCGATCGTGGCAGTCAAGAAGTTGTTCAAGAAGAAGAAGAAGAAGTTCACGAAAACGTGGGGTTGCTTACGTTGCCGCTCGTGGTGCCGATCGTGAAGCAGACGTCCAGTTTGACCACCGAAGAAACTCTTGAATATCGATTTGAAGATACTGATAATTAAAAATTTAGCTGTTTCCATTGGTTTCCAGTGATGTAATCAAGGGTAATCGTAGCAATGGATTTGTGTGCGATTCGAAGTGAAGACGAGTGGTCCCCAAGAATATCGATCAGATTTCTGGTGTCATCTCATTTCAAAGTCATTTTTGACGGATTGGAATCATGGACGATTGTTCAAAGTTGGTAATTTGATCATTTGGATCCCAATGGAATCATCAGTGAGAAGTCAGCAATTGAATCCATCATTAGTGAGAAGTCAGCAATTGAATCGTTATGTAGTCGGAAATAGTCCAAACCAATTGGTTATCATTATCAGTATTATCAAAATCATTAGTAATTAATTTAATAGTAGTCAAAACAAAAACAAAACAAAACGAAGCATCATCAGTAGTAGTAGTCGTCATCCATCAATTAATAGTCAGTAATCAATTTAGCAAATATTTAACAAATTAAATATCAATTGTTATTATCAAGTAAGTAATTATTTAAAAATAAAATCACCGTTTTTGCCATCAATACGCAATTCAATTTAATTCGGAACTCCATCATTTAAATTTATTTTAATTTATCTCCATTTAATTTGCAAACATTTAAAAAACAGAAATTTTTCTTCTTGTATGACTATGTTCGCCCCTGGTTATCATTATCAGTATTATCAAAATCATTAGTAATTAATTTAATAATTTTAGTAGTCAAAACAAAACGAAGCATCATCAGTAGTAGTAGTCGTCATCCATCAATTAATAGTCAGTAATCAATTTAGCAAATAATTACTTAACAAATTAAATATCAATTGTTACTATCAAGTGAGTATTTAAAAATAAAATCACCGTTTTTGCCATCAATACGCAATTCAATTTAATTCGGAACTCCATCATTTAAATTTATTTTAATTTATCTCCATTTAATTTGCAAACATTTAAAAGACATAAATTGTTCTTCTTGTATGACTATGTTCGCCCCTGGTTATCATTATCAGTATTATCAAAATCATTAGTAATTAATTTTTGTAGTCAAAACAACACAAAACGAAGCATCATCAGTAGTAGTAGTCGTCATCCATCAATTAATAGTCAGTAATCAATTTAGCAAATACTTAACAAATTAAATATCAATTGTTACCATCAAGTTTAAAGTATTTCAAAATAAAATCACCGTTTTTGCCATCAATACGCAATTCAATTTAATTCGGAACTCCATCATTTAAATTTATTTTAATTTATCTCCATTTAATTTGCAAACATTAAAAAAACATAAATTTTTCTTCTTGTATGACTATGTTCGCCCCTGGTTATCATTATCAGTATTATGAAAATCATTAGTAATTAATTTAATAATTTTAGTAGTCAAAACAAAAACAAAACAAAACGAAGCATCATCAGTAGTAGTAGTCGTCATCCATCAATTAATAGTCAGTAATCAATTTAGCAAATAATTATTTAACAAATTAAATATCAATTGTTACTATCAAGTAAGTATTTAAAAATAAAATCACCGTTTTTGCCATCAATACGCAATTCAATTTAATTCGGAACTCCATCATTTAAATTTATTTTAATTTATCTCCATTTAATTTGCAAACATTAAAAAAACATAATTTTTTCTTCTTGTATGACTGACTATGTTCGCCCCCATTTCAACGCCCAATTCAATTTCAACAATTCAATATTTGATATTAATATTGTCTGTTTCATTCAACAAAATATTAATTGTTTAGAACGGACCCATCATTACGTAATACTCATAATATGTAATTACATTAATTCAAGTATTAAATTAAAAATTTAGTTATCAATTAATTAATATAAATTCAAATTGTTTACAAGTGTTTCATCAACAATAAAATTAAATCAATAAATTTGATTTCTCTATAACGTTTTCGATTCAAATTTTGTTTTTCAAAATATCTTATAATCTTAACATCAAATTACTCACAACTAGATATTATATATATCTTTAATTATATTATAATTACTCCAACGTAACCATTTATATTCTTAAATTTAAAATTATTTTTTCAAAATAATAAATAATTTAAATATAAATATTGAATATTACAAATATCTTAACATCAAATTATTACTAGATATTATATATATATTATAATTACTCCAACGTAACGATTTATATTCTTGAAATTTCAAATTATTTCTTGAAATAATAAATTAAATATAAATATTTAATATTAGAAATATCTTAACATCAAATTACTCACAACTAGATATTATATATATATATATCTTTTTATATTACAATTACTCCAACGTAACGATTTATATTCTTAAATTTCAAATTATTTTTCAAAATAATAAATTAAATATCAATAATAATAATATATTTAATTATATTAGAAATATCTTAACATCCAATTACTCACAACTAGATATAATATTATTGAAATCAAGCGGCATTCTTTTCTTATTCTTAAATTAAATTTAATTAATCACAAAATTCAAACGAAAACATTGACCTCGATGGCGGCATTTTCGAAACCCTGCGGCCTGACGGCTTGTATTCTGCTGTCCGGCGCGAGCATCGATGTGGCGGCGCTTCGCATGCTGCAGTCTGCTCGACGCTCGACTGCTCGACGCTCGAGCATCTATGTGCAGTCTGCTTCGCCGTCTGCAGATATTAATTTCCAAGAGTTTCTCGGGATCCGCAAAGAGGTGTTGAACGCGGTCCGGCAAAACGGTGAAGCTTTGAAGCACGCGTCCGATGAGTTGCGCCGCGACCACGAGGTTGTGTTGACGGCGGTGCGGCAAGACGGTGCAGCTTTGAGGCACGCGTCCGATGAGTTGCGCTGCGACCGCGAATTCGTATTGATGGCGGTCCGGCAAAACGGTGACGCTTTGAAGTACGCGTCCGACAGGTTGCGCCGCGACCACGATGTTGTGTTGGCGGCTGTCCGGCAAAACGGTGCAGCTTTGGGGCACGCGTTCGATGAGTTGCGCTGCGACCGCAAATTCGTGCTGATGGCGGTCCAGGAAAACGGTGACGCTTTGAAGCACGCGTCCGAAGAGTTGCGCCGCGACCGCGAAGTCGTGCTGGAGGCAGTTCAGGAAAATGGTAACGCTTTGAGGTACGCGTCCGAAGACTTGCGCAGGGACCGCAAATTCATGCTGAAGGCGGTTTTTGAAAAAAGTGCAGCTTTGAAGCATGCTTCCAAAGACTTGCGCTGCGACCCCTCATTCGTCTTGGAAGTCCTCCGAAAATATAAAAATAAAGGTACAATGGACAGAATTCGAAGATTTTTTCGCATTCCGAACGAATATAAATATACTGCTTATTTGTATACGTACGTGCCCGAAGAGTTGTTCAAAGACCGCGGATTCGTGCTGGCGGCGGCCAAGCTAGATGGTGCATCTTTGAAGCATGCCTCTCAGAAATTTCGCGGCGACCGCAAAGTCGTGCTGGCGGCGGTCCAGCAAAACGGTGCAGCTCTGGAGTATGCGTCCAAAGACATGCGCGGCGAACGCCAGGTCGTGCTGGCGGCGGTTCGTCAAAACGGTCAAGCGTTGCAGCACGCGTCCGAAGACATGCGCGGCAAATTCGAGGTCGTGCTGCAGGCGGTCCGCAAATTTTCATACGCTTTGAGGTATGCGTCCAACGAGTTGCGACGCGACCGAGTGGTCGTGTTGGCGGCAGTCAAGCAAGGTGGCGATGCTTTGCAGTATGCGTCCGAAGAGTTCCACTGCGACCGCGAGGTCGTGTTGACGGCAATTCGTCAAAATGGTGACGCTTTGAAGCACGCGTCCGCAGACTTGCGCCACGACCGCGAGGTCGTGTTGGCGGCGGTCCGGCAAAACGGTGCAGCTTTTGAGTTTGTCGCCGAAGAGTTGCGCGGCGACCGCAAAGTCGTGCTGGCGGCCGTCCAGCAAAACGGTTTAGCTTTGGCGTATGCGTCCGAAGACATGCGCGGCGACCGCGAGGTCGTTTTGAACGCGGTTCGTCAAAGCGGTGCAGCTTTTGAGTTTGCCGCCGAAGAGTTGCGCCACGAACGCGAGTTCGTGTTGGCGGCCGTCCAGAAAAACGGTTTAGCTTTGGAGTATGCGTCCGAAGAGTTGCGCGGCGAACGCGAGGTCGTGATGCAGGCGGTTCGTCAAAACGTTCAAGCTTTGAAGTTTGCTACCCAACGGTTCCGCCGCCAACCTCCAAGGATCCCACAATAATTTGCATACGCGCAAATTTATTCAATTCTAACGTTTAAAGATCTCTTGAAGTCATTACGCACACGTATTCAAAGGCATTTTTACCAAAAGTGTTGCATTCTATCGCCAAGACATTTGGGCAATCAATTGAAATCAATTTTGGCATTTGTCAAAATACATTTCGCAAGAGCACAGGGTCGAACCGTGTTTTCAAAATTCCAAATCTTTTAGGTTTTGGACGAGGAATCCCGTATATGCTCCGAATTCTGAAAACACATCCGAATTAGAAAACATTTCTGTTTTCCCAGCTTCTTTGGCATTTCTGTATATAAAAATAATTTGTAACTAAAATAAAAGTAAAACAAATGATTGTACGTGGCGATTTCAATATATGTATATACTAGTTTCATTAAAAATATAAACATTTAACATTGGTTGTTACATTATTATCGAAATCAACATAAGTATGGAATCATTTAACCAATAAAAAAGAAAATTATTATTATTCATATTCATACTTTTCAAAAATTTATTATAATATCAAATTGTTCAAATTTTGGACGAGTTAAATATCCAATAATAAAAACAAATTATTATTCAACATTTCCAAAATTTTGTTATTAGTATATCAAAATGTTCAAATTTTGGAAATATCAAATATCATTTATTTAAATATATATTAATAAAAAAATAATAATAATCATGCATTATTGTTATCATATACATAATTAAAAAATAAATCGAATTCATTTTGTTATTTTATGAGCAGATTGCACAATTATTGCATATGAAATCAATTTCATATTTAAAACCAATATCAGCATTGTAGCAAAAAATAAAATTCAAAATTGATTCCATGAATCACAATGGTTTTAACATTCAAGTTATTAAGATATTATTCATTAATTGTCATAAATTTTAAGCGGAATTAAATATGAAAAATCAAAAATGACAAAGGCGACAAAAATGTATATTATGCCGTCTTGTGTGATTTCCCGAGGAGGGCACAGTTGAACATTTAATCTTTCCGCCATTAAAAGTTTCATTTTTCATTTTTTTGAATATTTAAAATTTTAATGACGGCGTGTTGATTATTTTTTTAATTACTTTTGCAAATTCTAAATTTATAATTTCAAATTTCAATTAATTAATATTTATGTTAAATTTAATTTAAATTGAGTAATTTGTTGGTAATTTCTTGGACCTTAAACCCAATTTTCGAGTCAGGGGAGTTCCTCAAAATACAAGTTTTAAATTTAGATTTGATAAATTTGAAATTTAATTTTTAAATTATCATATAATTTTTGAATATGAAATATTTTAATATTTAAAATTTTAATTGTTTTAAACAATAAATATTAAATTCCAAATTGGCAAATATAATATATTATGAAAATCAAAACATTCAAAATATAATCAATTCTTAATCAATGACGATCCATCATCTAATTCAATATTTAATTAATAAACATTCAAAATATTAGTAGTTTAATCTTTTAATATCTTTAAGTTTATAATAAAATAAATAATTATTATTTATTCATAACCATATATTATTGAATGTCAGATTTCTCATCCTTAATTTCAAATGACAAGTACAAAATAAAATAAAAATTGAATTATTACAGATTGTGTCTGGTTTTGACCAAGTTCAAAAACGTTTTCATTTCATTCAATCATTACAGATTTAATCTAGTTTTGACAAAGTTCAAAAATATTTCAACATAAGTTTTTATTTTATACATTGTAATATTTCCATTCATTGTGAAAATGACACGTTGTTCATTATTTTTGTGATTGCGACAGTTGCTTGAGGAATCTGAACGTTCAACCTCCAAATTCTCAACATACCAATTTAGCAGGCGGCGTCGTGCCATGTTGACAAATTAGTAAATTTATTATGTCAAGTAATTATCAAATAATCAATTAACAAGGAAGAGAAAGATTTTGACCAACAACATAGAAATTTCAAATTTGAAAAATATAGAATCCGCTCAAAACATTTATGGATTGCGTCTTCTCCCCCATTCTACCATTTCGGTTTCGCCATTAGACCATTGAATTTTTCATTTATTATTAATCAAGTAGTTTAAAACCATTCTTTGCGGAAGTAATTAAAATTTTCAAAATAAGTATATTGTATCTGAAAATCGTAAATGTCATGATCAATCAAACACATCATTATTATTGGTCGTTTGATACATTAATTGCATCAATAAATTCGCATTCAATTTTGTAAAAACATTTCCAAAATGTTTTGTAGATTTGACAGCGTAATGGACAATCAACACAAAATTGCATTTTTCACAAATGAAATCATTAATTAAATTTGGATATCATCATATAAATTAGAATTTCCCGACGTCTAGAAGAAAATAAAATAGGTCATTCCAATCAGCAAATTGGCGTCCATGAGTTTTGATTATGACCGTTCGCCCGGGCCGGCTCTTGATCCAAACCCATCCCAAATTATTGGAGCTAGTCCGCCAACTAGTCCCACTGGATATGGTAACCATGCTGACCGCGATGGATGTTTAAGAAGAAGTTTTGTTGTTGATGTCCGGGGTTGTTCTTCAGATGTTGAAGATTGCTTACAAAATTTCATGTCTTTTTCTTTTTAAGTTTTTTGAAATAAATATATCACCGACATTGGCACCCAAGGCCAAGGCGAACATGAGGGCGCCGGCTTTCTCGGCGGCCGTGAACATACCCGCGATGGATCTCTCAAAAGGAAGTTTTGTTGTTCATGTCGGGGTTTTGTTCTTCGTATGTTGAGGATTACTTACAAAATTCGCTGTTCGTTTCTTCAAAGTTTGTAATGTGTTCGCAATGATTTTTGTCGATATTTGGAACCAAGGGGAACATACCTACGGGATGATGGGCCGTAACGAGGACAAGTTCATGATCGAAGATGCGGTGGCCAAAGAAAAGGCGGAGCGGGGCTTTTGGGACAGGTGGTGCAACATGCATATGGCCTGTTTGGGGTGCCGATCCAAGGTCGCGTGGCTCATGTGGGTGCCTAGTTGTTGTTCGATGTGTTTCTTTTTTCTTCATCATCTCGCGTTGTTCGTGTCCTTAGCGTTCATCGATTACATAGGGCCGGAGTACTCTGTGTCGCGGAAAGCAGAATTTTCCTGGAGCCACAGAGAATCGACGCACCTTTCCAACCTCTTTATAGATTACTCCGATTTCGGACAGATCGAGGAAGCCGGAACACCCAGTCGGTATGTGACCGGCGCCAGCCAAGCGACCGCGGAGTTCCATTTGAAGCAGTATTGCAGGGTCGACGCCGATTGCACGCAAACGTTTGGATACATTGACGGCACCAACCAGCGGCGCCGTGGCACAGGTACAAGTACCAGTGCAAGTCCAAGTACCACGTCAAGCCCCTCCAAATCGGTTGCGCCCCTAGTTGGAGAAGCTGACAACGAAAATGACGATGATTATAAATGGCGATGGCAGGATGAGCCGGCTGGCCCTTATCTGAGCCATTTTTTCGAAACTAATAAACAAAAACAAAATCCTAATGATGCTGATGGTGGTGGTGGTGATGACGATATCAACGATGCGTATCGCCCAAGCGCTATATACGATCCGAACGCCCGCCCGAATCCCGTCAAGACCAATGACGCTGCTGCTACGCCGGCAGCAGCAGCAGCCAACGGTGCGGGTGGGGCTGATGACCCAGCCACGTTGAGCGGCGTTGATTCATCACGAGGGGCAGCGCCGCTTGCTGCAGGTGTGACCACGACCTCCCTCTCCCCCACGGAAGCGAACACATTCTCTCCTACCATCGCCCCCTCCGAACTGGCAACCGCAGAAACGGCCAATGTCGACAAAATTATCCCTTACAACACGTCAAACCCATACGGAAACAACGGGAACGTGAAGGGATACCGGTCTCCTGTGGTCCCGATCCAACAGAAGTGTTTCACTGGCATTTGCGTTCCTGCAAAGTTACCGGAGGCGGCAGAAGGTTTGTTTTCGCCGTACACTTCATCATCTTCTTCTTCTTCGTCGTCTTTTGTAGAGCGATCGTCTTCGTCTCACGATCGATTAAGTCACATCATGAATTTCAAAAGCGATGGCGAATATGATCACAAACAACAATCTGCTGAGTTGCTTCTTCCCGATTTTCTTCTTCATTTGCAAAAAGGTTTCTGGAACTGGAAATCCTGGTTTCCTTTCTTCGAGCAGAAAAAGAAGAAGACCACAAAACAACCTCAAGCTTATCCACATGGACCTCGAGTGCATGTTGACAGACCTGGTGTTGGTCGCCGCAGGAAAAGAGGCAGAATAAAAGATAAACGCAATCCAGCTTTTTCTAACCCTCTCAATTCCCCCAACCCCAATCAAAATCCTGCTCACAGTCAGACTGAACAAGCGAAAGCCACCGCGCTACCCATCAACGACAGGTGGTCGCTGGACCAAATCTCTGAGTGGATGCACATTGACTTGAGAAACAGTTTTATCCGCGGTCTCCCCATTGGAATGATCGCGCGCGTTACCGGTCAGAGCACGGACGCCTTGTCGTCCCTCACCTTCTGTGGGAAATCTCGCGATGGATATTCCCTACAAAGGAAATTTTGCTGTTTATGCCGGGGTTCGTTCTTCATATGTTGGTGATTATTTAAAAAGTTCTGCGTTTTTTTCTTTTAAAGTGTTTGCAAATTTCTTCGAAATCGTTTTCCCGATATCTCGAATCAAGGCGAAAAATCTGGAGGCGTATTGGCAATCAAAGCACGGGAGTCGGCCCTGTATGTGTACCATTCCTTCCGGGATTTTTTGATGTTCGGAACGAGCGGGGCGTGTGCAAAATCCACATTCGAGATGATCCAGCGCCCTCCCGCGTCCTCCGTGAGAGGTTGGGGATTGGATGCTGAAGGTTATAAAATTTTTTCAAACAAATTCTGACTATTTGAAATCAATTTTGGGCGGTATAAATGGATAATTAATTGTTCAATGTTGTAATTATCATATATTCTTGTGCGGCGAATGTATATAATTATTTTTATATTAATTTTTTGTATACATTAAATTGCTTTTTAAATGCTTATTTCAATTTCATATTGTTTGTGTTCATTTTGTGTGTGGTTTGTTTTGTTTTTTCACTTTTTTCATGAATTTTATTTTTTTTAATTGATTTTTAGGCGACCTGGTGAGGATGATTGAAAACGCCACGACCATGAAAGACAGCCATGTTTCTCACAATTATATCATTCGCTTCTACCTTCGCTCAATGACCAGCGATCGAGCGGCAAATAAAGCGTGTCTCGATGGGGCGTCCTTGCAGGATTTTTCAGGAAATAATGGTAATAATACTGGCGCTCTCAGTTTCAATTTGCTGTTTTATTGCCAGAAACCGCCTCCTATAGCGGAGATTATAACGGATAATGTCAACATTTTTATCAGTATGATTCTGGCCTTGTTGGCAATGTACTGGGAGACCCGAGAATTCTGCCGCGGCGGCCGCCCCGTCTGGTTTTCGTTCATTTCGTGATTTTATGATTTTAATTTTCAGTTTTAAATTCAAATTTCGATGTTTTATAAAATTAATGACGAGCAAATTTTGGTGGGAAGGTTGTTGGTTGCTTGTTCGATTAATTTTCCCGCCTCTATTCAAATTTCATAATTTTATAAAATACCAAGTGATCAAACGATTTCAGAAAATTTAAAATTGAAAAAGGTACGAGAGGGTGGCGGTGCAGATTTTCCGGGTTTTCTTGTACCTTTTGTTCGCGGGCTTACTGCTTGGAGATGTGTCCTGGCTATATATGCAGATCGCTGCGTGGACATTTGTTTTCATATTAGATTTTTTATTCATTTATTTACAGGATTTTCTGTTGTTTGGAGAGTAATCATTTCATTAAAATTTAAAAATGGTAAAAATTTGATAAATTTATGTTTTAATAACAGTATTTAAATCGAATTTTTAAAATTATAAATACATTTGAAACCGCCGAGCCCGGTCCAAAGAATTTTTCGGTTCTGGCCTAATATCCATTGCGGTCATTTTCTAAATTTTTATTTCAATTTCAACATTTTATGATGTTTTTATAATATATATTTTTTTAGGTCTGTGTTTTTGCGTGTCTCGCCGTGGCGCATTTGTTTTTGATTTTCTGGGCGCTGGAAATCAAAGACACGGACAATCCGATGGGCGGCATCATTACTTCCTGGTTCGATGAAGAAGCTCAAAACCGCCAAAAACCCGTCATCAAAGTCGACAAGGACGGTTTTGAGAACCTTTCTTGAATAATTAACAATTTAAATTGTAATTAATTATTCGTATTGATTGTGATTTCGAGAGTAAATTGTTTCAAAACTAATTAATTTTTTGTTTGGAAAACATTTTTGAAATTATTTCTAGTAATTTTTAAAATTGTTAGAGTTTAGGGTTTAAAAATCAAGTGTTCAAATTTATGGTTTAGGATTTCAAAAATGACAGGTTTTAAGGTTTAGGATTTTAAAAGCCGTTTTTGAAAAATTAAATTTGGTCAAATTCAATTAATTTTCAAAAATTCAATTACTTACAGTTTTGATCAAAATCTGAAATTCATCAAATATCAAATTTTGTCAAAATTTAAAAATCCAAAAAATATAATTATTTTGATATCATTATTTAATTTAAATTGATTAATTAATTAACTAATAACTAATAATAATTATAACATTTCATTCCATTTGAAGGTAATGTGTGGATGCTAATAGAAATAGTTTGTCATAGGAGAATAATTTGTTTATTATTCGGAAATATTTAGTTAGGTCATTTCTATTTAGTTAGTTATGTTTCTATTTATTTAGCTTGGTCGCGTTATCATCGTTCGGTCTATTCATCATTATTTCGTATCATTATTTCATAATTATATATCTAAGTTTAATTATATATTCCAATATTAATCTTATGTTTATTCGTCAAGTTTGTTCCCCATTATTAAGTTGATAAAAACATCTTCATCTTATCGTTTCGTTCATTTGTTAATTGTTTTGGCAAGTTTAGTCTGTATCACGAATATTATATTCAACAGGTTATGAGCCCTTGTAATTGTAAAGTGGGTGGATAAAGTTCATATTGCTAGCGAACGCTCAAAAACGCGCGTGACGAAACAAATGAAGAAGACACAATAGTAATTTGCGTCACACATTATGAAAACAAGTTGGATTTGATCACCCAAACTTAACCCCACGGGCACGTAAAAATCCGGGGCATAATGCAGCTGAGAGTAAGTATATCGTATAATTATATTCCCACATTAATTTGTACATTATAATAAGCAGAAAGCACAAGTAAAATTAATGATAATTATAAGACATGTAAAAGACATGGGATCGAAAATGATCTTAAAGCATTAAGTCAAAGCGAGTTTGTTAAAAGTAAGTAATGAAATTAATTTTCTTGATCCTAGTGATGTCAATGGGCATGGACTAGTGAAAATTAAGAATAGGTTACGCGAATTGTGACGACGAGATGGACACGATTCCTGTACAATATGCCACTATTCAAACAGACAAATCAAAAAAGCCAGCCGAAACGGTTCCATAATGAAGAAGTCGCGAGCTTCATTATGCGGTAACCAGATTTGCAGCTGGGTGGATGTTAATATTTATGCACTCAAAAATCCAGTCTTGTATTTCGCCTAAAATACAGACTGCGGGGGAGTGTGTGGATGTTAATAGAAATAGTTTGTCATAGGAGAATAATTTGTTTATTATTCGGAAATATTTAGTTAGGTCATTTCTATTTAGTTAGTTATGTTTCTATTTATTTAGCTTGGTCGCGTTATCATCGTTCGGTCTATTCATCATTATTTCGTATCATTATTTCATAATTATATATCTAAGTTTAATTATATATTCCAATATTAATCTTATGTTTATTCGTCAAGTTTGTTCCCCATTATTAAGTTGATAAAAACATCTTCATCTTATCGTTTCGTTCATTTGTTAATTGTTTTGGCAAGTTTAGTCTGTATCACGAATATTATATTCAACAGGTAACAAATATGTCGAAACGGAGAGAATGCGGCAGAAACAAAGGCTCAAGGCCGCGAAGCAGGCGGCGGCGGAGCGCAAGCGGTTGCGGGACTCCGCGCGCAGCGCGCCCGCGGCGCGCTCCGCCACCGCCACTGCGAGTGGTGTGGAAACGATGTATGAAAAGCGCGGAACTTGGGATTCGACAGTGCTTTTTATCGCGATGGATTTGAAAACGAAATGTTTTGTTTAATGTGAAAACCATATGTGATTATACAGATATTAGCATATTGTTTATGATCTATTCATCGTATTTTGTTCGTGTTATTTGGCTCAAGGAATAATGGTACCTATCCATGTTTGATATCGGGGTTTGTCCTTCATGCATTAATTCATTTCCCCCAAAAAACATGTTATTTTGAAATTTTCTTAAAAATATTTGCAACCCAGGCGATGTCTCCTGGTGGAAGGGTGGTTAGAGATAGTGATGGAAGATACGAGCAGTCCGCAAACACTTATTCGCTTTCGGGCACTCGCGGGGAGGTGTCAAACTCTTCCTTCAACGCTGCGTCCACCAATCCAGGTATTGGGGGAGTGTTCGCACAGTTTTTTGGTTCCGGAAGTGGTGGAGCATCTGCTGCCAAATCTCGGGATGATTCCGGCAATTCTGGGAGCTCCAATTCTCGAGGATCTCGTGATTCTCGTTCCAGTGATGGGGCGGGGAGTGGCGGCACTCAAGGTTTGAAAACATTTCTTTGTTTGAACTTTTTGATTTGTATTATGCAGAAATGATAAGTAATTAAATTCCAAAACATTTTATTATTTTTAGGTCAATATTCTGTGGGTACTCAAGTGAGTGGTGGCACGCGCGGGCAGTCTTCAGTGGCGACCGATGCGCCAGCTGCTGGCTTTTTTTCCGGTTTGTTTAATCGTTCCAATTCTGGATCTGGCTCTGGGAGTGCTTCCCAATCTGGTTCCGGTTCAGCTTCTGGGTCTGGGTCCCGTTCAGGGTCTGGATCTGGGTCTGGTTCAGGTTCTAAGAATTTTTTTAAGCAAATTCTGTCCATTTGAAATCAATTTCTGGCGAATTTTAATTGTTTTTCATTGTTTTTAGATGAGTTTTTTAATTTTGGTGAATTTTGAAACTAAATAAAGATTAAAAAAAAATGAACGTTTCTCAAAATTTAAAATTCATTAAAAAATAATCAAAAACCATCTCCAAAAAAAATCGAAACCACTCAAAAAAATTCTGAATATCAATTTTTAATTGGGTTATTAGGTTCGGGTGGTGCTGGTTCCAGTTCCGGATCCGGATCTGGATCTCGGGAAAGCAGCGATTCCATTGATCATCCTTGGGGTTAATTTAAATTTAAATTAAATATCAATCAAATCCACAATTAGAATATTTATAAATTAAAATTTTCAAATGATTTTGATATTAGATTAATCATCAATACAGTTTGAATGCAATACAAAATATTTTAATCATTGTATACTAATATCATCTCACAAATAAGAATAAATGAATCCCAACATGAATGATTAAATACCATATATGATATTTCTGTAATTATCAAATTATTCATAATATGATGTCAAATGATTTCGGAAATTTGTTGTGGTTTGTGTTTGATATCGGATTTGGGGCTCATGGCCCATTTTCCAATTTTAAATTCCAAATTGCGTGGTCCAAAAGTTTATTTAAAACATGTAATTAGTAATTACATTAATTAACGAATTTGATGAAATTGTGCGAATCCAAGATTTTATTTGAAAAAATTTCATTTAAAATGGACAACAATTTTCAATCATGAGACAATTCATTATCATTCGTGATTTGTCATTTACATTTCAGATTTCTGTGAGTGATTCTTGATGACATATCTGATGAATCATAATTGATCATAATTTGATGAATATAAATCATAATAAATTTAAATAATTACATTATTTTCATTACATTGAAATCTTTAATTCTTCACGTTTATATTAATTATTAATATTGTCCTATAATAATATGATGCATGCTTTTTTGTTATACTTTTTTTCTGCATATCTGCATGACCTTATATTGCGTATGCATGACTTTCTTCTTCTTTTGCTTTGTTTGATGTTTTTTTCTTTTTGAAGTAGCTTTTCATTATTATATTTATCACCATTTTATTTTTCATTTAATTAATTGAATTAAATGAAAAATGTTTTCTGTATTATTCAATTCAACATGTTTAACAATTGAACATTCATCAATTTTTGGGTTCTTTTCGTTTTCTTCTTTCTTTTGAATTGTCACGAACAAATTGGTTTCAGTTTGCAATTATAAGAATATTATTTTAGTATTTGATTCAAACAATAGAAAATACGCGTCGTCGCAAAACGAATTATTGAAGCCATGCCAAATTCCTCTTCTGCCATGCCAAAAGTATCACCAACATCGAAAAACAAAACCAAGAAAAAAATATCATCAAACATACAAAATGAGAATAATGATGGTGATGATTTCATCGCGAACATCACAAAATATTTTTCGCATCTTTCGCGGAGTGTTGATACGGACGTGAATAATAACATCATTGTCAATCCGGATCATTTGACAAATCAAAACATCGCACATGAGAAAACGACAATCCAACGAAAAAGCACAAATAACAATTTTATTTCATTTCAAGCAGAAGAAACACAAAAACAAAAACAACAAAAAGAAGAAGAACAAAAAGATGATGGTGAAAAATTGATTTTGCCGCCGCAGTTTAGCCGTCGCATTCTGCTGGTGGCCTTCTGCATGTTCCTCTCCATCATCTGCAGTTTTTCCTTCGGCCAATACGACATGACGTAACCTCACGTATTTTTAGATTTTTATCATAATTTAAATTCAATTTTCACATTTTATGAATTAAATGTTCAATTTTTAATTGATTTTTCAATTTTTTCAAATAATCAGGATCTGGGGGTGTGCGGTTTTTGTGACGACGCAGATGTATTGGAGGCGGCCGGTCAAGGGCTGGCGCCGCTCCCTCGACATTTGCTGCGCCAGCGGTGCTGTCGCGTATATGCTTCTTTTTTGAATTTTTTTACTGGTTTGGAATTCATTCAAAGTGATTTCTTACGATTTTGGTGTGGAAAAACTCATTCCTAAAGCCAAATGGCAAATTGCTTTCTTGGGAGGTATCATGCTTTTGCGGCTGCAGTTTGGCTAGATTCTGAGCAGTACGTGTTCTTACAAAATTATTCAAATGATATCAAATTAAAATGAATTTAAATGATTTAATGATCGAATTTGGAGCAGGAAACATTTTTTGAGTCGTGATCGAAGTAGTTAAATGCTAGTTTTTGAAAATTGATTATTGCAGGTACATTTGCCGGTTTGGATATTTCTTCCACACTTTTTGCGGAATCGCTTGCTACTTCGCGGCCAGGTTTGTTTTCACACATTTCAAAATTTTGAATTTACATCATTATTTCATTCTGAACATTTGGTTTTACATAATTTTAATTTTTTATCAATTTAATAATTT
>Ga0099798_10026_pt1 | contig 41373 bp, 41 predicted proteins | sample Uncmet_Sort29A_1_FD_89870 | JGI IMG/M metagenome (GOLD analysis project Ga0099798, IMG submission 89870) | Marine eukaryotic communities from CALCOFI LINE 67, Pacific Ocean - CN13ID_Sort29A_1 | ecosystem: Environmental > Aquatic > Marine > Oceanic | place: Pacific Ocean: Monterey Bay | collected...
TCTGAACCGAGCTGGCGAGGTCTAATAGGTCGTTCTTAACCGGCCAATCCTTTTGAGGCCAGTTTACGTTGAATTGGAACCTAGGAGGGTGGGGAAGTGGGATTCGGATTTAGGATTTGACCGCTTAGGTTTATAAGTTTGCGTATTATCATAGGTGGCCCGGAATACTTACCAGCCACATATCTAACTTCACTTATTCCACTGCTAACCCTTGCCTGCACATTGTCATCAAATCCCCCTCCTTACGCCCACTTCTTCTTCCCTTCACCCTGAGCAGCCGCCAAACTCGCCGCCGTCCCCTGCGGCTTCCATATCGGGTACAAATTATCATTGATACAGTGCGTTTCCTGTTTTTCCACTTTCAAGTGTTTCTTCGTCCGTTCTTCCGGTGCTTTCTTAGCCTCTTTTCCTGAGGGACCGACTGGTACGTAGACGCGGGCTTGAGGATCGGATACGTTTCCGAGCCTGTAATCGGCATTCCGGAGGTTGGAGGCTCCAAGGATTTTGACGTCTAATGTACCGGCGATATAGGAGGCGGAGGAGAGTTCTTCTGAATACCTGAGGGGATTGGGAAGTTGTAACTTTAAGCATATGATTTGTATTGGGAGGGAGAGTTTTTCGCTGGATTTGCTCTAGCGATGCGAGGCGCACGTGGGAGCCCTGTGTGACTTTGCGCGGCGACGGTGGGGCGCGCGCTGCGCGTTTGTGCGCACGGGAGTTTGAGCGCGAGGTCCCTCTTCGCCCGGGCGAGCTTCCCGGGCTGCTGCGGGAGCCAGGTCGCTCAGCGGGTTGATCTCCATTTTAGACGACGCCATCTTCTTAGGCTTACTCGAGGAGCGGGCCCCGTCCACGAAATTCTGTTCCTCATAAAGTCGCTGCATCGCTTCAGCTCGCGCACTCACGTCGGAAAGCGTTAGTTCGTATGACGACTCTCGGAAAACCCCGGTGTCTTCCAACAGAAGATGTTGACAAGTTTTTGGCAAGGATTCACGCCAAGTGAATTTCCCTGCGACACTACTTAGTATTCCTCCCACCAGAGCTCACAAGCATTGTTCATGTTCGTTTCATCCTCGTCCGGCGTGTCTGCGTGTCCTCGGCCACGGCTCCGACTCGAGTGCTCCGCCGAGGACTTCCCCCTCGCCCTGGGTCATCCTTTGGTTTCCCCCGGCTCCCCCTGGCTCACCGCCTGTACCGCATGCAAGACTGCCACAGCCCCCTCATAAAATTGAATTTATCGAAACCCACGCCCTTGACCTAGGCTGGTGCTCGCGACCACTACAATCACCGCGGCCGTACAGAGAACCGGATTCTATTGTCCACAAGCAGTTAATGGTTATACACCCTCCTAACTAGGACCTCACCAGCTCCCCGTCTTATCCGCTTCGCACTCCGCTAACAGCTCGTCCACAGCGACGTTATATTCTTCTCTATCCATGAAAGCCCTATTGTACAGCGGCACAATACTAACTTCCAAATCGATGTAGCCCTTTGCGAGTGGTTCTTTGTCCTGCGGACGGTCGACGAGGGATTTTTTGACCTGGCAGGATTTTTTTTGAAATGATATTCACATTGGGAGTTAAATACGACGGCAAATTCTATTTGCCCCTCAGGACGCATGAAACCTCATTGTTGAACTCTGATTGTCAAACATCTCCTTACGTGGAACCTCCTCGCTGCACTCGGGTTGTCGAAGGTTGATGCGAATTGACCGTATACGTCCGACATGTCAACCATTCCCAAGAAGTCGTCGGAGCCAAATGTATCTTGATCCCATACCTTAGATTTGGGTTTGATCATAATATGGCAATGTTATTGACCATTGGCATACGGAGAAACTTGAAGTCATTTCCAACATCGGAACCAAATGAGCTCCCAAATATACCAATGCCAGTCCAAAATTGTGTAGGAAGAAATGAAATCAGTTTCAAATATTTCGCAGCTCACTGTGACTTCACAATAACCGCCGACTCAACAGTCTCAAATCTATATCTTCCTCTCACCTCACAATAAAACGGACTCATCTCAGTCTTGCCCTTTTTCTTAGTCCGCAATCTCGGGTCATTCTCCAAATCCGTTATTATGCTCCCCACATCAAACCTCAAAATCTCATTCCACACGGGATCGAGCGTCGTTTTCTTGACAGTAGTCTGCATCCGAATATTCCTATGCACGTCGATCTTCTCCTGGCTAACTTTAGCTGCTAATGACGCGGATTCGGTTCCCCCTCCTGCTCCTCCACCCCCTGCTGCTGCAGCACCGTTTGCATTTGGGGTCACTGTTTCCCTGCCCTGGCCCATGCTCGCGGAAAGCGTTCCAGCAGACGATCCTCTCGGTGTCGTCCCTGATGCCAAAGCCATTCTCCCGACGAAGCGGTGGTTTTTGTCGCGTTTTTTTCGCGGACTATCATCGTCCCCTGTGTAGAGTTCTTGTGCGTCTGGGATCGTCCACTGCTGAGAACCCGCAAGGAAGATGTAGCAGTAGGGGTCGGAGCGGCCGCCTGTGGTTTGGGTTTGGAAGATTTAGCAGTAGGGGTGGGAGGGGCCACCTTTAGGGGGATTGATTTGCACATCTTTGAAATGATAGGTGAACTTCGTACGGAATTCAAATTGTATCTGTCTTCATTCGGAGGCGTGATTCATATTGAAGCATTCCCATTCAACTTCCCTACCAATATCCGCCGCCCTGACGCCGCTCGCTGAGAGGACCTTTACGACGACTTGACAGCACGTTGGTATCTCCATTATTTGAGGCTGCTTCAGGATTTGGAGGGGATACTGGGGAGAGAGAAAGGGTGCTATTAATCAAGAAGTGACCATTGTGAAATGGAAATTCGTGGAAAGGGATTTGGAATTTTCAATCATTGATATATATTTTGCACAGGCTCGAAGCAATGGAGCATCCAATTCCTCAGTAGTTAAATTGTTAATCATAATCAATACAACATCAGACTTCCTCCTATCGAAACTCCCTTACCGGATCCTCCAACTTCACCCACTTCGTATCTGGTGACAGATAGCATGTCTCAACCAAGACTCGAATCCCATTCGGATCGCTCGGATCAGGAGAATTCGGTCCGGGTTTCAGGCCGTATACTGTATGCGTGCGTTCGCCAGAAGTGGTGGGGAAGGGGATGGAGACGGTGCCTGGGATGTAGTGTTCAATTCGTATTGGTGAACTTGAAGTGTTTAATTGGAGTGGTGGCTGAGATTCAGATCATATGTTGTTTGCGGGAGTTTGTTGGGCGTAGTGTTCCATTGGAGCGGTGGGAAAAGCGAAATATTGATGGAGTCAGCTGAGTGGGGGTGCGAATCTCAGGGTGCGCTGCGTGCGCGGCGGGGTCGGTGCTTGGTGCGCGATTCGCGTTTCTTGGGTCAGTGGAGCTGACAGTTGCTTGCCGCCCGCGCGGGCTGCCCAGCGCCGGGCCCCGCTCGCGCCCACAGCCTGACCTGCCTGCGCATATCATGACGAACTCCCCGGTTTTTCATACCGTGCGCCTCATCACCGAACTGGCAGCCAGTGCTGCCGGAAGAGGTTTCATGCCACGTGGCCCCTTAGGCTTCTGGACAGGCAGAACGGACCTTACCCCTGTAAACGAGGGGTACGGGATGGCATCGGCCGACCCAGCTTCGATGGCTTTTCCCTCAACCCTTGCTCTGATAGGCGAGGCGCCGGCATCAGAGTAGCGCTCTAGGAGACTCTCGGACTTGTTCTTGAATGCCCGGCCCCGGGGCACTTGCTGCTCATCGATAACGCATGACCAGACCCATGTCACACATGATCATCTAATCTTCTACTCAGATCCCTCTCTAACATCCTTCCCCATAATTTCCCCCTCACCAAACGTATCCTTCAAATTCCCATTCTTCGTCACCGCAATATCAAACGAATCTGGAACCCTGTTCCCATCTAGCATCACCTCTCCAGGTTTATTGGGCAAATTCATCGGGACTTGAAACACTTGATTCAAAACACATGAATCAAACACGTTTTCAATTTTTTCCGTTTTTCCGACTTCCTTGTGGAAACCAGCGTCCTTGGATTTGGCGGAGACCTTTGGGAGGGAATTTAAAGTTCATGGGATTGGGGGTTTTTGGATTTGGCGGACACCTTGGGAAGGGTTAGATTGAAATTCTGAGTGCGGTTGCCTTCAATTGTGATATTGGAGAAAGATATTTGTCAGAAGATATTTGCTAGAAAAATCTCAGAGAAGAAATCTAATTACGATTGAATTCTCTCAGTGATGTCTCACCATATTCGGCACCATGACCATCCCGACGACGCTTGTTGGTTTTTCGGATTTTAGGCCTGCGACGGATATCATGCGGACGTGGAGGATGCCTGGGGTTGAAATGTGATATTGGAAAAATTAGGTTCTCTGGGAATGCGATTGACGTGGATCTGACCATTGGCAGCGTCATTGAATGATCATTACACGCAAATAATTCGAATCCAATTCAGTTCTGCAACTCCTCCTCCTCCTCCTCACCCAAAAACGGATTCACCGCTAGTCCCGGTGCGCAATACGGTTCTATCGTTTCAGCGTCCTCTTTTCTCGACGGTGGATCAGTATGCCTAACCCACAAGTAAGTAAAGCATAGTGCTGCAGATGCTTGATCAGCTGACTGTCCTTCGACGGGGAGGATGCCTGTGGGCCAAGTGAAATCATTAGAGAATTTTAAACTGATAGGAATTGTATGAAGCTCGAAATTTCGCATGGCAACTCAACACAATATTAACAGAAATCCATGCAATATTCTATCAAATTCGAGCGAAATATTGCTTCTGTAAATTTCTTCCAGAACTTCCTCATTCACGCCCACTTCGTTTCAAAGTTCATGCCCAAGCATACTGTTCTTATCCTTCCCCTTGAGCTGAACCACGCATCTTTGCCGAACCGGCGTATGGTGATGAGGCAACGGAAAGCTAGCAACCCCAATCATTTTCGATCCCGTCACGTTTTTATCCCACACCGCGAATTGCATATCGAATTTGCCGTCCCAGTTCGTTCTCGGAGTTGCTGCTCCTTTTGGTGTGCCCGGAGTCATTGCCCCTGTGGAGACTGAGATTACCACTATATGCCAAATCACCACTGTATTACGGCCCCAATTTACAATCAAAAATCCATGATTCCTCTTTAGAATGATATTCATCCTCCCATAACCACCCTCCTAAAATGTAGTCTGATTTGGCAAATAGTGGCAATCTCAGTTCATACCTCCCCCCGTTCGACTACGCATAGCTTCCTCATCATCAAAATTGATCAAGAACTTTTGCTCATTATTCTTCCCATCAAATATTGGTTCATGGGTATTCGAACATGCGTTAGTTTGGAGTTTCTGCGAGGAACTGGTGTTGACTGGGACTTGAGCGACGACGTATGGGTCCATTGTGTTGAACCAGGAATTATTTTCGGGGACGTTGGCGGAGACGATGGTGATCTGGGTTTCATTTGTGTTCGATTAATAATCTTTCTGTGAAAATAATGAGCCAACTACTCTATTCGTATTCTGCAATCCAATTCTAAACTAAGTAAACACCAATACAAGACTATTATTCCTCACCGTCAACTCCCCTCTGAGCCCCTTATCCTTGCTCTTTTCCTCGCCGCCACTCGAAATCACCACCGGAACTTCATGAGTATCATGAAAGTCCTCGCCCTTCATCTTGCTCATTGGAGTGAGTTTGCCGTTCTCATCATAAGTGTGGAACTCCTGCCCAGATTCGGTGCAAATATGTTCGCGTGGTGTTTGCATCGCCGTCACCGATTGCTGCGGCGTCATCGGCACCCCCTGAACGATCGAACCCGGGTTCGGATTATCCGGGTTGGGCCACTGCTGGCTCTTAAACGTATCTGCTGGCAAACCTAATAGTTTACTCACAGCAGAGAAGTCAGAGGCGGCGATTTTGTTTCCGAGGACTGTGTACTTCTCCTCGGCGTCCTTGACGCACTGGCCGAGCATTTGATTCGACTCTTTCTCCTTCTCAATCTCTTTTTCTTTATTTCTTATTTCTTCGTCCTTTTTGAGATTCAGTTTTTTGAGATCTAATATCGACTGTTTCAATTCTGCTTCTGCACTTCGATCGCCTTCGGCTGCCTGCAACTGAATATCCTTCGTTTTTAATTCTTCTTCTGCTTTTTTCAACTTTGTCTGTAAAGGTGCCATCTGTTGCAGCAGCTGCTCGTATTTTTTGTGCTCAGCGCGCTCGATTACCTTGAAAAATCATAGTACGGAAGTGCAGGATTGTGGAATCCTATCCGTGAATGATAAATTATCACAGCGAAATACACTCATCTCAAAGACTATGTTATTTTGAAACTGAATTCTCCTCGACATTCATTTTGAAAATAATTGTGAACCCCTTCCATCAATAATAAGTAGTTTGGCTTTTCTCTCACTTCCCTCTGCTGCGTCATCCTATTTTGGAGGTCTTGGAGTTTGGCTTGCAATACGCCCTTGTCCTTTTCCAATTCTGACATCTGCTCTTGGAGCTGCTCCTTCACCTGCTTCCAGGCAGATTCTTCGCCACGGCTGGGGGGATTTTAAGAATCATTTTTTAAGAATCATTTTTGAAGGTAAGTTAGTTCGTGATATGTGTAGGAGCGGATTCCCCGCCGCGACTGCTGGGAATTGAATTCAGGTTGAGCGGGGGATCGTCGAAGAAGGGAGTGATTCTGGACTTCAGTGAGAGTCTGACAGAGAGAGAACGCTGTTTGAATTTGCGACGAACTTCCGTGACGTTCGGATGTGGCGCGCGCCTCATGTTACGTTTTTGGAGCTGCTCTTTTACTTGCTTCCACGCGGACTCTTCGCCGCGCCTGGATTTTTACAAGTAAGTTAGACCTGATTCCAAGCGGCTCTTCGCCGCGGCTGGGGGGAGTTTTGAAAGTGGGCTGTTACAGTTTTCAGGCGGGTTCTTCGCCGCGGCTGGGGGGAGTTTTGAAAGTGGGCTGTTTTCAGGCGGATTCTTTTCCGCGACTGAGGGGTTGGGATTGAGTTTGGGAGGTGGTTTAAATTTGAGTGTACACGTTCACTGTATGACCGACTTCCCATTACATCCAACTATCAGTAAGACTATCTTCTCACCGATGCAACTCCAAATCCAATTGTGCTTGTACAGCAGCCAATTTCGTCTTCGTCTGCGTATTCGACGCTATTTGCTCGTCTACAGCGGATTGCAACACTTTGGTTTCCCCCGTCTGATGCGTCAAAGACTGCTCCATCTCTTGAACGCGGAGAGATAATTCGGTGTTTTCCGACCGCAAGCGACCGGTTTCTTCGCGGAAGGCGCGGACCTAGGGGATGAGGGAATGATTCTGGAGAGGTGGTTTAAGGGCGACGGATGATGATTACCGGCCTAGGGTGGTGGCGGAATTGCGACGCGCGCTGCATTATTGAGGGGTCGTTCAAGAGTTCTCGCGGATGCGCGCGGTGATGCTTTCCGCCGTGGCCGGTGAGGTTCTGTCCGCCCGCGCGCGCTCCCCCACGCGAGCAACCGGTGCGCCCGCTGCGGAATGTCTTGTTCAGTCAGATCCCGCAGCTTGGTGCGGCCCCCATGCAGGTCCGCATTGGTAACCGCAGTGACTCGTTTACGTCAGGTCAATTGGCTTCGTACAGTGCGTTCAGGTTGTGAATGATGCTATGCTCACTCGTGTTCGATTGCCAAATTCATCGTGGCTGTATCTCTCATAATCGATGATGACTGACAGAAAACAATACAAATCTTAACTTCCACCGGGTTCGCGGAGATTCTTCGTTCGCCGGGCGTGCAGCAGTCGTGACCAGTCGTCCCGGCCAAAGCTGGCAGGGTATTGGGCAGTACGCGTGAGGAATCGAACCACAGGTTTCCTGGACGGGCCACGACTCACTTCACCAGCAGAGTTACTGTTTCTGGAACCGGCTCCCTATTTCTAGACTTGAGTAGTTAACTGTTAATATCCACACTAATCATAAGCTCTGACCTGGTATCATCTCCATCTTACCTCATCCGGACTCATCCATGTCTCGAGCTTCACTCTTACCTCATCCGGACTCATCCACGTCTCGAGCTTCACGCCCTGGTCGTTATTCTTCTTTTTCATCTCCTCAATTAAAGCCTCTTTAGTGGTCATTTCCTCCTGTAAACGGAGCAATTTCTGCACCAAATCCTGCCTCCGTGCACCCGCGAATTCCATCGCAGCAGCTGATCGTGCTAGATCCGTATCGGTTGCTCCCGCGTTTATTATCCCTCCACTGGCGTTTGTATTTCTGAGCACTTCAAAAGGATCAGGCGCTCCTTCCCAAGCTGAGTTCATGCCTGTGCCGCCGAATCCGCCGCCCCCGAATGAGCCGTTAAGGCCTCCGGGGCCGAAGGTACCTTGGTTTGGTCACAAATGAATGCCACAGAATGGTGATGAGATTGGTGAGACACTGAGATGATGCGAAATTGCAATAGACCAGGTCACATGATGGTTGCAGTACAGAAATACATGCATAACAATCATAATGACAATGTACCTCTGATTTCCGTAATTTGGGAATCAAAATGAGTTTCTGTTCAGTGTTCAGTGTTTCGTATCATCTCCTTTCCTTTGAATTCCATCTTACCCCCTCCCATCATGCCGCCACCCCCGAATGAGGTTTGCCGAATCATAGTAGCCCAAAATATCTTACCTCCCCCCATCATCCCGCCACCGCCAAATGAGGTTTGCCGATAATGGTCCACAATATCTCGCTCGTCCCCGCGGGCAGCTGGAAAATGAGTCGGCGGCCTCAAAAGATTAAAAACCCGTATACAAACCTCCGCTCCACTAACATTCCCCAAAGTCAACGACAGCAGCTGCTGATGAGAGCTCACGTCTTGCATCCAACTACCGGTGAATAGGTGGGGTTGCTTTATGTGTTCCATTCCCTGGATTCCTCCCTCTTGAACGCGCGTCATCATCCGTATGAACCGATCTCTTAGTTGGGAAAAAGTTACGCCCAACCCCACTGGTGCTTTACTTATTGCGTCGTTATTTCTGTTATTCAGGGCATTTTCGTCCTGCCATTGCATTGCACCGCCAGCTCCCGAACCCGCACCCGCTCCTGCTGTTTGTGTATTGGATTGTGCAGGAGGAGCGCTTTGAACGATCACGTCCTGCGCGTACTCGTCATCTGCACCCATCACCTTATTACTAGCACTCATCAACTGCGGCGTTGGCCCCGCACTTCCCCCTAAACTCGCCCCACCAATACCCGGCAACACCCCCTGCGTCCGTCCACTTTTAGGAACGCTTCTCTGATCAGCCGCATTACTAACTCCCACATCACCACCACTGCCATCCATAGGAAGGCCTAAAAACTTCCTAACCTGCCGTTTCAAAACTTCTGATTTGCAGACTTGTAAAGGAGTTTCCCTCTTCACGTTGTCTTGTGCGCTTGGATCGGCACGATATCTCAATAATAACATAACACACCCAGCCCGATTCTCTTCACAGGCGTAGTGAAGGGGAGTCTTTTGCCAGGCATCCCGAAAACTCGGTTGAGCATTCAAATCAAGCAATTTCTGGGCTATAACTTCCCCTGGACTGGTTCCAGCAGTAACTGCATTATTCTCCGCACTTCCCCCAGCACTCCCTCCCCCAGCCATCCCCGCTCCCGAAAGTACTGCATAGAATAAACCGCTTCTCTTATGCCGATCCGTCGATTCAAGCAGTAAATTATGGCACGCCAACATCAATTCGACTGCCCTAACAGATTCCCCACAACACGATAGATGGAAGGCGTTCCTCCCGAGACCATCGGGTTTTTTGACAAACGCCAAAAATTCTTTCATGAACTGCTGGTTATTAGGTGACTTATCCCCTCGATTAGGACTTCGGCGTCTCGAAGGGCTGTGACTACCGTGATCCCTGTTCTGCCGTTCTCGTGTTTGAGCTGCCTCTTTGGCTCTAGCCAAAATTACTCGAATCGTATCTACATGCGAGTGTTCACAGGCGATGTGGAGGCAGGTTCTTCCGCTGCGATCTGTATCGAGTAATTGAGCTTGATATTCCAGTAACAGAGCAGCAATCGCAGAATGGCCCTCCCTAGCGGCGAGATGAACGCAACCACTACCTTGTTGTGGAAAAGAAGCGCAAGGATTCGGATTTATTGAAGTCGGAAATGACTTAAAGATAATCAATATTGAATACGGAAATACATCGGGAATCATGAAATGAGATTGTAATCTACTCATTTTGGATTGTATTACTATTTCAGTATGCTCAATTAATTTCGAACGACGTATCCTTCAATCCTTGCGCTCAATATATTACCAATGCATTTCAAAATTTAGACTACCCACTGAACTCGCCGGCAATACGCCGCTAGCACCACCCGATACTTGCGCCACCCGAGCCCCCAATAACGCTGTCAGCCCCTTCGTCATCCGCCATGGGTGATTGACGTCGGCGCCGTATTTCAGTAGCTTTTCACGAACTATTTTCACATTATTCCTGTGTAGGAAGAGGGCAATGAGAAAGTTAGTCAAAACTTTATGAAAACTTTAGACAAAATAGGACCTTCATTTCCATCCAACCACTATCAGAAATGCATGCAGTACTCTTCAAACTAGGGATCCTCGATCTTCTAAAGTTTTCGTAAAGTTTTTCTAAAAGTTGCAGTAGAATTCTCAATTGCCACTTCGTGGCCAATTATTCTGAACAATCGCCTTATGCAATTCCGTTACATCTATCGAAGAAACCTGAGTTGGCGTCTGATCCCCGCTGGGATGGTATCGGCTTCCGGTTTGTCCTGCAGTACTGGTGCCTCCCATTTCAGCTGCCGGAGATTTGCCATTTTCATCTAGGCCGTGGACGCCTGAGGCGCTTGGAGTGTTTTTGCCTGCTCTGTGGGATGAAATGCCGCCGCTGCCGCCTTGGGAGGTGTCGATACCTTGAGGGATGAGAAGATGATCATGTCTGGGGGCTTATAGTATATTAAGTGTCTTGTGATGGATGAATACCTAATATTGAGGGTAAAGAAACCGGACTGATCGGGAATTGGATTGAAAATTTGAAATCGATTTCACAAGTGGCGGTGAAGTTTCACTAGAATAGGTTCAAGGTTTGAATAGGTTCAAGCGCTTGGGGTGTTTTTGCCGGCTCTGTGAAAGGAGATGTATCGATACCTTAAAAGGTGAGGAGATGTCTGGGTGCTGTCGCCTTGCGAGGTGTCGATACCTTAAAAGGGGAGGTAGAACCGCCTTGGGAGGTGTCGATACCTTAAAAGGGGAGGTACAACCGCCTTGCGAGGTGTCGATACCTTAAAACGTGAGGAGATGTCTGGGGACTACCGGGTTGCGATGTATCTATACCTAATGTTCAAGGTGAAGAGAGCGAGCTCATTCGGGATTGGATCGAAAATTTGAAATTTCTGGCAGTAAGTTTCACTAAAATAGGTTCAAGATCTGAATATCGATACGGAAATGCACCGTGATTCAGGTTCGCATAATTATACACTACACTCTCAATTGGGATCATCTAGACTCGTTCAATATTTGAAACAGCAATATTAGCCTACTCAATCCCCCCCTCCCCATGCTCGCCCCTCCACCATCTCCTCCGGCACTGCCCGGCGTCTGCCCTCCAAAATACCCACTACCGCTCCCCTGCGCATGAGGTCCGGTATTCCGCTTCATGATTTCTTGGCGGATTTCCTCAGGAAGTCTGTGTTGAGAATCGACTTTAATTTTTTGAAAGAACTACTGGAATTTCACACGGAATTTTGGAAGGTTGGTGACAAATTCACAGCCACGTTGTAAATCCATACAGAAATGCATACAGTCCTTTAAAAATCAATTCTCTAAAATTCCATTCTCCATCCTCTAAAATTCCAGTGAATTTCCAGTAAAATTCCACTTAATAAAGATTATCATTCCTCAATCACATGCCCACTTTGGGGTCAAGGATGCGGTTGATTAGTAGCATCTTCCCATTCCTCGGCGAATTTTTGCATGGAAGATTGGAGCACCGCTACTTCCTCCTTAGACAGGGTTGGCACCCCCTTCTGGCGGACGCGGGAGACGAGCCTGAGGGTGTTTGGTTTTGAGAGGGTTGGGAGGTCTTCTGCCGGACGCGGGAGACGAGCCTGAGGGAAGGGGAGGGTTTTGTTTTGAGAGGGTTGGGAGGTCTTCTGCCGGACGCGGGAGACGAGCCTGAGGGTGGTTTTGAGAGGGTTGGGAGGTCTTCTGGCGGACGCGGGAGACGAGCCTGAGGGTGTTTGGTTTTGAGAGGGTTGGGAGGTCTTCTGCCGGACGCGGGAGACGAGCCTGAGGGAAGGGGAGGGTTTTGTTTTGAGAGGGTTGGGAGGTCTTCTGCCGGACGCGGGAGACGAGCCTGAGGGTGGTTTTGAGAGGGTTGGGAGGTCTTCTGCCGGACGCGGGAGACGAGCCTGAGGGTGGTTGGTTTTGAGAGGGTTGGGAGGTCTGCTGGCGGACGCGGGAGACGAGCCTGGGGAGAGGGGAGCGTGTTTGGTTTTGAGAGAATGGGCAGTGATTTCTGGCGGACGTGGGAAGAGGAGGGTTTTGTAACAAAACCCAAACTTGTTGTAATATTATCAAATCTGAGAACCTCAATATTTTCACTTACCATCGCTCCAGCGAGTGCCCGCCTCCGCCGTCCATCGCGAGAATTTCTCGAGTAAATAGCGGCGCCGGTCGATCCTAGACCATCATTTTCCCTATTTCTAAACCAAATCTAAAGTACACGTCATCTGCAGTCTTATAATTTTGCGGTTTCTGCAGATGAATATGTCACATGATAGATGATACTGGATGTATAAGATAAGAAACTGCTGCCTGAGAAACTCGATTCCGATTCGATTCCGAGTCAGATTGATCAGATTGATTCACAGAAATTTCGTTCGATTGACTAGTAGTAGATACTGATATCTGCAATAAAATAATAATTTGTCATGGACGAGATCGAATCAACCATTGACCATTGTCAACATTCACTTGACGACATTCACTTGAGTCGATCGGATCGACTCACAGGACCAGGTGATCATTTCACAACCAGCGGAGCTTAAATAGACTCGACAGTATGTTCAGATGCCATAATCAAAATAGATTGAAAAAAAGTCATATTCAAAGAGCACGATCGACGAGGAAAAAAAAAATCATACCTAACAAGATTACACTGAAACCACGAAAGTATGTCAACTCGCCTGACAGCTATACCTACTCCAACTCAAGTTCTCCACGGTACGATATTCACATTTCTTCCTCAATAACTCAATATGTTATGTCAAAAATGCATGGGTAGCTTTCCCCTCTTTCCGTGACGTTGTATGTGATTTTCTCCTCTTTCCGAGACGCTCGCATCTAGCATCCTGCATTCGTCTTGTGATTCATATTCATCTCATCGGATTCTCATCCCCTTCCCCATCTCATCGTCTTCTGATTCATTCTTGCCATCACGGTCTTCCGCGTCAGGGTCTCTGACAAGCATCATTCTTCCCCCGTGGGAGTCTCTAATCAGCATCATTCTTGCCACCTGACGGTGAGAGTTTCTAATCAGCATCATTCTTCCCCCGTGGGAGTCTCTAATCAGCATCATTCTTGCCACCTGACAGTGAGAGTTTCTAATCAGCATCATTCTTGCCGCCTGGGACTCTCTGACAAGCATCATTCTTGCCGCCTGGGAGTTTCTAATCAGCATCATTCTTGCCACGTGAAAGTTTCTAACCATGAGAACTTTGGTGGTACGATCCCGCCAAACAAATTCACGGTAGAATGGTTCGGAATCCACATGCAACCGCGGTTTCGCCCGTATCGGACCGACAATCAATGACATGCTCAGCATGCTGCCCTCCCCGCCAGCTGCTCTCCATCGTACACTTCATAATTGAATCATACACCTGACAGTGATCAGTCGTCTAACCGTCGTGCAATTACAAATGTGTTGTAGCGATTCAATTCTTGAATCCAATGTGTACATGGTACGTCAACACCACTCCTTCACTCAGAGTCACTCCCTCACTTAGAAGTCTCAGATCATATCGTGCACGTGCCCCTCTGAAATAGAAAATTATCCCCACCTGGAGCCCCCTGAAGCAAACATCCTCCAAAATACATATTTCACCCTCCATGAAATCAATATCACTGCAGTCTGCCTCACTCAGATCATATCACGTTCCCTAACTTCGCAGTCTTCGCTCCGCCCTATGCAATTTGAATTTGCCAATATCATATATCATATGTGATTCATAATATGTTGTGTACCTTTACTACCTTTCTCTTTGCAGGCTCAGCGCAATCTTGGCCCGAAAGTGGGCATTGAGGAATCTGGAGGAATTTGATTGGAATTTGACGAGAATTTAGGCGGGATGGGGGTCAGATTGTGTAGAAGTCTGCATGTACTTCTGACAGATAGGATACGACATGGACGGTCCCCTACATTTAAATTGGTCGTAAATTCCAACGTCAATCTTCAATGCTCACTTCGACCACAGGCAATCGACTTTTCAAGAGCCTTTCCTCATTTGTGCAATCGACGCCCGATGGTGCACTCGGCTTTCCAAAAGTCTTTTGCCCGCCTAATTATCTACGTGTTTTGTGCTGTGCCGCATGCGTCCTGCCACTCATGATAGCATCCTTCTGTTTGTTTTTTATACATACTTGTTTCATGCATAATAGCAGTACTGTGTTGTGGATGTCGCTTGTTCTGTTAGTCTTCGCGCAAATGTATGTCTTAGTTCTTCCTGCATTTTAAGTTCAAAGTACCAATGTTACAAGTGAAGTATCAACGTTCGCTTTTCAGTGCCTTTTCAGTTCGTGTTACCGACTTTACCGACTTGGTAATGATAGATAGGTAGATAGAATCAGATAAGCAATGTTAACCAGAGATAAAGGGGAGACCGAATTCGGCGAATTCCGAAGGCGCTTGTGCCCGCTATCTAGTCATAACTAACGATCTTTATCAGGGTTCGAATTCCGAAGAGAATTCTATGGCTCTGTCGGCTTGTGTTCTGTTTCTGTTCTGGATTCCAAAGAGACTGCTATATAGCTTAAGTGCGCCGAGGATGATTCGGATAATTTTACGCTAATTCTATGTATGCCTCGCAAGGCTCAAATCGTATTCTCGCTAGTATTTACGCCTGCAATGATGCAATCAGATTCTGGAACTTGTATTTGGTACTTCTCGCTAGTAATGCGTTTGCTAGTACGCTTCCTAATACACTTGGTAATGCGCTCGTTAATACATTTGCTAATACGCTCGTTAATACACTTGCTAATACGCTCGTTAATACACTTGCTAAAACGCTTGTGCATACGCTTGTGAATAATATTCAATCAATATGTGCAATGATCAAATCTCGTCTGCTTAGTAAGTTCTGAGATCGTATTAATACCTGGGAAGAAATATCCTCTGAAATAGAAAATTGTACCCACCGGGAGCCCTCTGAAGTAAACCTCCTCCAAAATACATATTTCACCCTCCATGAAATAAATATCCTTGCGTTCACGAATGCATTTATTGCTATCAGCAGCCCATGAACGCTAAAATCTGCAAATAGCATGAGCAATGACAGCACGTGGTGGCTAAAACGCGAACGCTCTATCGAAACTTTATGAAAATACAGACGGTTTCGAAAATAATCTACGTAGTGCGTCAGAGCTAAAATTAGATGTGGATCTCGACCAATACTCTGCGACGTGCGTCTTAGCTGAAACTTGAAAGATCCAACCAATCAGCACCTATAGTCTCGAAAAATGCTCTGCGTCGTGCGTCGTAGCTGAAACTTGAAAGATCCAGCCAATCAGCACCTATAGTCTCGACCAATACTCTGCGTAGTGCGTCTTAGCTGAAACTTGAAAGCTCCAGCCAATCAGCGCATACGATATAGCCTCGAAAAATGCTCTGCGTCGTGCGTCTTAGCTGAAACTTGAAAGCTCCAGCCAATCAGCGCATACGATATAGCCTCGAAAAATGCGGTCCGCGAGAGTCCCGCTCGCTAAGTAATGCAATGTTTGAGATAAACTCCACAACCTCGCTTTCTGTCGCTCAGCCCAACTCTCCCTTTCTGCCATGCCATAACTGCTCACTCAACCGGGCGTTGAACTAAACTTGATCAGCACAGCCTCAGAGTGAGTCAGACTCTGACTCACCCTGAGTCTGAAGCCACGCGAGTGAAAGTGGCGTCCCCACAACACCACGGGTTAACTTCCCAATTGCTTACATGATCATTGTGGAAGCTCGCTCATGATATGTTCTTCTTCACTCCTCGCTCCGAATGCTATGCACAGAGTTAGACTTCTTTACTGCGGAAAAAATGTACAGAAAAAAATGTATACAAAATGAAGTCTAGAAGGATAAGAATGAGAAGAGCAATTTGCTAATGACTCAATGACTCAATGAGAAGGATCGTTCCTGTGCAAAATGGCTCACGCGTTGAAGACAATAATGTTGAGTCGCTTGACTGATGTGGTGTCAGTGAGCAGAGTCGCTTGACTCATGTGGCGTCACTTGACTAATATCATGTACGTTGCTTGACTCAAATTTGTACAGTGCTCCAAGGATAAATAAATTTGTAAAATTTGTTCACAGCTTGACTCTTTTTTTTACATTGCTTGAGTAACAAATTGACAAATAAATTTGTACATTGCTTGGTTACTGTGGTACGTCACTTGACTAATATTTGTACAGTACTTGGCTCATGCGGTAAGTCGCTTGACTAATTAATGTGGTAAGCCACTTGGCGCAATGCAAAACTCCCCTCTTGTGAAAAGCCCCTGGGGCAATGCAATAATATCATATGCAAAAGCCCAAAAACTCTCCGTTTGAATTGTACAGCGCCCACCCCCTCGCGCATAAACAGTTACACACTCACTCTCCTCAAAAATTCTGCGTTTGTACGGCGCCCACCCCTTTGCGCGTAAACACACTCTCCTCATTGTGCTTAAAAGTTAATATTCATATATATCTATGCTAAACGTCTTATTGATTTCACCCCCATGCCCTTCCGAAGTCGTCTAACTCATGACCCGCGCCTGCTCTCCTGGACCTCAGTACCCTCCTCCTAGGCCCGCCCCTCCTCGGAGTCCTCCTGCTAGTCCTCTCATCCTCTGCTGCAAGCATTCTTTACTCCTCAGCCTTAGAAATTTTGCTGGATAAACCAACAATGCTTACCCGACAAAATGTACTCACCCGACAAAATGTACTCACCCCAGGGACACAATAGACACTTACGGTAATAGATACAATAGACACAATTTATATACTATAACACTGACCCCCCTACTCCCGTGGCCTACTCCCGTGGCCTACTCCCGGTCTCCCTCGGGCCCCTCCTCCGACCTCCGTTGGTCCCTACTCCCCAGAATATTATTATTCCCCTCGGACCTCCGTTGGTCCCCAATCCGCCCACCTCCTCCTCTCGAGCTCGACATTACCGATCCCATTCTCGATCTGATAGTGTCCATCATTTCCGATCCCCTTCCCCATCGGATACCGTCCGCCATTGCCGATCCTCCGGGAATCAGATTCAGCTGAATTTCTCTCTGCCTCTCGAGCTCAGAATCCGCATTCTGGCGGTGGAGGCCGCCGTTTGGCGCCGGCTGCGGGACGCGGACGTCGCGGATGGACTGATTGGATTCCCGGATCGACTGATTAAATTCTCGGATCGGTTCACGAACCGGCTCCCTCACGGGCCAGCGGTCAGGTGAAATGTTTTGGAAGGCTAGTACCTGTTATGAAAATATGTTGTGAAATATGTTGTGAAATATGTTGTGAAATAGGTTGTTAAAATGAGAAACATGTCAATGTGAAAATATTGAAGAGGCGCCTTCCGAAATAGGTTATGAAAAACTCTAGGAATAATATCAACTTCATATCACACAGACGTGCGTTGCAAATGCCGAATGGAGTTCGAATAATTATCCATTCAATCATGTTGTTTCTTTCTAGTTTGATTTTTTTCCTGAATATAGTTTGAATTTCGGATCGTCTCAGGGACCTCTGAGGAGACTGTCAAGACTGAGGCTCTGTCGAAGTCTGACTCTAGTCTCGCGTCTCTGATTCTAGTCTCTCAGGTCTGAGGTCTCAGGATCGTCTCAGCCATTTGAGTCATTTATGATTTCATTGATTTCGTAATTTCCGGATTGAAACCGTAATTTAGAGTACATTGTTCGAAGTGAAGCCATACGGCAGGCCATCAACGTAGTGGATGTGCTCAGCGGTGGGAATGATCATGGGATCATGCATCGGATTATGAACCGGATTACGAGGATTGCTTCGGGGATCGTTCGCATTATTGTTTGCATTACTGTTCTGGGGATTGTTTCGGGGATTGTTCGCATTATTGTTTGCATTATTGTTTCGGGGATTGTTTCGGGGATTGTTCGCACTAGTACTATCCACAGCACTCACCCTGGCATTACTCGCATTTCCCATGGCGTTAATATTGGCATTATTCGCATTTCCCATGGCGTTATTGGCATTATTGGACATTTGACTGTTGTTAGACACTTGATTGCTGAGCCTGTGCTGTTGGAGGAAGTTGCCACTGTTCATGCCACCGCTGTTGTCTCTGTTGTTCGCACCACCGCTGTTGACCCTGTTGTTCATGCCACCGCTGTTGTCTCTGTTGTCCATGGCACCGAGTCCGATATCGTTCGTTCCGAGGTTGTTCGTCCCGATATTGTTCGTCCCGATATCGTTCGTCCCGATATCGTTCGTTCCGACGTTATTCGTGCCGATATTGCTACTCCTAGGGTCGTCATTCCTCGGATTGGTGGCCGCCGTATTGGTCGCCGGCACCGGACCAGAATTGTGTCGATTAGGCGGGTTCTGGACCTCGATGATGCCGTCGGGATTATTGCTAGTGGCGCGCTGGACGAAGTCTCGCTGATCTCGCTGAAAGTTCAAAATAGCCGAGTCATTCTCGTCTGAGTAGTCCCGCAAATTCATTCGCACTAGGTTGTGTAAAGTACGACTGTTGTTCTGGCGGCGAGCGGCTCTGCGGGGCGGGCTGCGGCGCGGGCTGCGGGGAAGTGCTGAGCGTGGGCTGCTGTTCGGACTGCTACTGTTCGGAATTCTGGTATTGGCATGCGCAAGATTGGTACTGTTCGGAATCCCCTCGACAGGAAGTCCGTTGGCAGGAATTCCGTTGATAGTAGGAATCCCGTTAATGGCAGGAATCCCATTCGGAATGACACCGCCGCTATCAAGCCTGCTCATGGTTCCCTCGACGTGCAGATTGCCATGGCTCGCGACCCTGTCTGCGAACTGACCGCCTTCCAGATCGATCGAATCGTCGACGTTCATGGAGTCTGGGGAGGTAAAGACTGTTACAGTATAGAAATTTAGAATCTGAGGGGGGTCCAATTCAAAGCTAATTAATATTCATGAGGCTTAATATTTTCTAGTATATAGCCTTCTACAAGGGATCTTAATTTACTATTAATATTTGCGCATGCTAGTTGATATTATCGAAAAGCAGCAGCTGATATTAAATCTTAATATTAATCATTATTCCATACCTTCGTCAAAATCCAGAATCCCATCGTTCCTATTCAAGTTGGCGCTCGGGCCGCGACTGACCCCCGGACCGCGGCTATCGAGGTTGGTGCCTAGGGGGTTTACATTTTCTAGTTGGCCAGTCGGCTCATAATGATATCCGATATTGTCGTCGTTGCTATCGACCTTGAATCCCTAAGGCTAATACTTATTAGTAGTAATATAGTGCTTCCCCCAGAATGTCGTCAAGTTTTGCCGTAACAACCTCCTGCGAGCAGGCTGCGAGCAGGCGATAAATTTGATATTATCACTGATAATTCTTCTCTTTTAGTATTTGTTTTCGCGTACTCTGCTCCAAGCTCCGGGGGTTCTGCGCGTTCTGGAAAGAGTAGTTCTGGAAAGCCTTGGAGGGGAAGTCCCGGGACCACCCATGTCCGCCAGTGCTGGGATTCTCCCACTGGACGGCGTCGCCCATGGTCCTGAGGGGATATGAAGCATATTACTTATTAATGAGTCGTGATGGTCTTGTGTTTTTTGTTGACTTTGGTCTTGTGTTTTTTGTTGACTTTGTCCTTGCGCCTTTTGAATGAACGTTGTGTTATGAATCGTGAATTTGTCGTGATTGATGATTGATTGACAATTTGAATAGCATTAGTAGTAGTACAGTACAAATTTTGAGATTCAATCTTAACTATACAAGAGTTATGTACCACTAATACTACCAAGAGCACCCTACTTAATAGTATGTATTACCTGGTCGCCACCTGGCCAGCATTAATAGTGTAGGCTGAATGGGCATTCACTCGATCCTCGCGCCCCTCCCCATTCTCGTTCTCTGCGATCGGGGGCAACATAACCTGCGGCTGAAATTGCTGCTTCAACATGGTAGGCTGTCCATCGATCTGCTTTCGCAGATCGCTCGGGCGGACGACCTGAGCGGAGTTTTAAGTATACACTCGAAGGCGAATTTGAATTTGTAAATTCAAAATTTAATGTGCTTAATATCGTTTTGCAATTTTTGCCTGGTTCATTCCTTTCAAACAAACTTCAAGCAAGTCTCAAGGCTTGCTTTAAAATAATTCCCACCTTCCTCACCTCCTGATTGCTCCCCTGAATTCGCCGGTCCACCTCTCCAAGATTTCGGTTGACTTGCGCCACGGTGTTGCGTACACTTTGCAGAGTATTCTGCACGTTCTGAACCACCTCGGTGCTACTTCCGCTGCTATACCGGTGGGGAACAGCGGGGGGATTGTTCTGCTGCTGAGAGCTGTTCTGCTGAGAGATGTTGTGTTGATGAGAGGTGTTCTGTTGAGAGATGTTCTGCTGGGACATGTTCTGTTGGTGAGACACGTTCTGTTGGTGGGACACGTTCTGTTGGTGGGACACGTTCTGTTGGTGGGACCCGTTCTGCTCGTGAGAGCTGTTCTGCTGCCTTTGCGGAATCTGCGGAATCTGTGGGACCTGCTCCACCGCCTGCTCCACCGCCTGCTCCACCGCCTGTTGCGCCGGCTGCGCCTGGTCCTGAGCCTCCTGATGAAGACCGGTGCGAATTCCTTGGTTCTGAATTTGATTCTGCATTTGATTCTGACTTTCATTCTGAATTTGATTTGAACTTTGATTCTGACTTTGATTCTGACTTTCATTCTGAATTTGATTTGAACTTTGATTCTGACTTTGATTCTGCACTTGATTCTGACTTTCATTCTGCACTTGATTCTGACTTTGATTCTGCAATTGATTCTGACTTTGATTGTGCAATTGATTCTGGCTTGCATTTGAACTTGACTTCGAGCCTCCGGCATATTGCAAATCCGAAGAGCCCCTGCTCTCAATTGATGATGGGTTACTACTCGACCCCGCGTTTGAATTACTGGACTGGCGTCTGTGGAGATGTTGATGATGATGTGAAACCCCACTGAGCGTGGTAATATCGCTTGGAATCGGGTTTTGGGCATTAATATTTCCCGATGGTCCGCCCTGTGTGTCCGAACTCCCGCTGGAACTACTTACGCTGGAACTTCCGCTGGAACCTTCGCTGGAACTACTTACGCTGGAACTCCCGCTGGAACCCCCGCCGGAACTTCCACTGGCTGACTGGCTGTCATTAGAGCTACTTCCCTGACTGGCTGTCATTACCACATTGTTCCGTGCCCAGTGGCTGGAACCGGCTTGAGCGGAGTTGGAGCCTCCGTGGGACCAGAGGCTGGAACCGGCTTCAGCGGAGACGGAGGGATGATGTTGTTCAGACTGGGACTCATTACCTAGGATCCAATCCCCTATATTGAGATCCCGAATCATCTCCGAATCCATTCCGAATTCATACAAAAGCGGAATCCGAATTTCAAATTTCAAATGCATACTGTAATGGTGATCTTACGTCATCTGAGATTCAATTCAAGTACAATTCGGAGTAAATTCGGAGATCATTCGGGATAGTATTGTAAGACCTTACTTCCTTCGGAAGACTCAGGTTCTCGGCCAGACTGGGAAGTCTGGGACTCAGATTCTTGGCCAGACTGGGACTGCTCAGCGGCAGGAGCGTCGGACCGAGCCGGAGGACGAGCCTGAGCAGCCTGGGATAATTGCCCTACATCCTCAGCAGGAGGAGCTACGTGATGATCACCGTGGTGATCTACATGATATTCTACATGATTAACATCCTCAGTAGCTATCACTACTATTGCTCCTTGCGGAAAGGTAATTCCTGTGCAGGGCGTAGGAGCCAAATTCGAATCCGGAGTGTCAACGTCTGGGAGGGCCGGCACCTCGGCCGCCATACGGATCGGAATACGGTTCATTGGCACGTTTTCTGGTACGGATTCTACGGAAGCACGACGCAGTCTACGCAGATTGTGATTGGTCGACGTTAGTAATATCGGCAGGTTGCTATTGGGATTAAGATGCGGCGAGGCCTGGGCCGACTGCGGAAGTCCCGATAATTCGCCGTGACTCTCGCTTCTGGCTGGCTCGGCTTGAAGACCTGCGGGTGATATTAAATGTAAGGTGATAACTTTTTTGTGAGGTGATAACTTTGATATTAAGTCCGGCTTGTAGTACCTTCACAATTGACAATGTCCACTGGACAAGCAATTTAAATTAATATTCTCTCTATTAGGCTATTACTTGATATCTAATACCGATGCCAGCAACGTCCCGATGTAATTAAGTACTTGCGCTGCTCTCAACCCGAGAGGGCGCCCAGGCGCTCTGACTGAAGCTCGCAGACTAGTACGTAACTCCCAATATTAGTATTTAATTACTTATTCCATTCTGAATCTTTACAAATTATCGTTGCAAATTATCTTTGCAAATTATCTTTGCAAATCATCAAGATTTTCCCTACCGCTATGGTCGGAGGACCCTGCGGAGCCGCCATGCGTACAGCTTCCACGTCTCCGCCGTCTCGATATGGGTACAGACTCCACCCTAGGGCTAACACCAGCTGCTCGCTGTATGCGAGACAAGATCTCCTCAATCTGGCGGCGGCGCGAGCGGGTCGTATTTCCCCCGGTTCCCCCCGCGGCTTGGATGATACCGTTCATTTCGCTCCCACTGGATGATCTGGATCGGCCATCCCGCACGTTCTCATGAGTATCATTCTCCCTTTCGTTAGATCGTCCCGACTCCCTTTCGTGAGATCGTCCCGACTCCCTTTCGTTAGATCGTACCGACTCGCTTTCCTGAGATTGTCCGTGCTCCCGCCCACGACGTGCGTTTGCCCGTGCGGCTGCATTTGAGGGGGAAACGTCTGAAAACGTCTGCGCAATTTGAATCATTTCCTGTAGAAGGAAATGCATCACGAATTCTACTGCAATTTCGGCCCCATGCCCCACTCCCACTTCTAGCTGCCGCTGTCTCTCATCCTCATCAATATGATTATTGACATGTCCATCGTCGTTGTGGACCTCGTTTTGCGGTCTTAGAGCCTGCGAATCTGGTGCTCGGGGTGCCGAGGAAGGTGCCGAGGAAGCTGGCGACACAGGTGGCCCACTTGGAGTCTGTGGCATCTGGGCTCCGCGCGGCCACTGCTGCCAGCTCGGGGTCTGAAGGAAAGTTTTAATTCATATTAAGTTGAGAGCGTTCATGTGAATCAGCATTTTGTTTAATTTTTGGGAATCATTTGCGTTCAATAGGAATTAAAACTGTCATATGAATTAATAGCATTTAAGAATGAGCATTTTGGGATTAATGGCATTTATCAAATTACGAAGCACGAATTTATGAATTACCGGATTAATGGCATTTATCAAATTACGAAGCACGAATTTATGAATTACCGATTTAATAGCACGAATTTATGAATTACCGCCACGCCGGAGGAAGGGTCATTGACATCGTGACCAGAATGATCATGACCAGTGGGAGCGGCCGCTGCGGCCGCCATATCGCGACCAGAAATATTATTGTGGTCAGGACTCCTGACCAAGGAGGATGCGGATGCAAGGGGTCGCAAGTAGCGCATGGGGCCGAGGGGCGGCATGAACACCACACCTCGCACAACGGCGAAGCGGTCGCGGAAGCGGTCGCGGAAGCGGTCGCGGAAGCGGTCGGGGAAGAGGTGCAACTGTTGTTTTTTGAATGGAATTGATTTAATAATACGGTCTGCTTTGATATTTAATAAAAACTGTGCAGACAAACTCTGTAGACGAACTGCGTAGCCAGAGAGAGAATAGAAGAAGGTTACATACGTGCCTCCCCAGTTACTTAAGTTGGCACTTTAATATCCACCTAAAAGGGATTAAGTGTGGACGTTCCCGAAGGAACGCTTTGAGGGCGAAGAAATTGATTCGAGTTTTTGTTTTTCAAAACTTTCTTTGTTGAAAATAGGAGAACTTTGGGTTTACCGTTTTTGCAAAATCATTTTTGGCAAAATCCTTACTAATACAAATCGTCCCCTGGGTATGCGAAGTCCCCGAAACCCAGCGCTTACTGGCAATCGTAATATGAATCATATTAGGAAGTACATACGTATTGTTTTTTGAGTTATGCTCAGAAGCAGTGCGTTTTGAACAGGTACTCAAACTTGCTAACCCGGTCGACAGGAAGTACATACGTATTCTGATATTCAACGCCGATACAATGTTAATGGTAATTATTATTCATAGTAGTGCCATGTTCATAGCTGTACATTCGGTAAATTCTAATAACCGTGCCAACTAGTAGTATATTAATAACTACCAACCTCCGTTACCTCCTTTAAAGTTCGCCCGCCTAATAATCCCATTATCAATTTATCCCCGTACCCATCGGTCCCATCTCCCCAATCGCCCTTGGCCTGTATTGTACTGCTGCCATTCCGCGTTGTCCTCGTTGCTCTCCAAGCTTGATTCTTCGTCTGATTCTTCGTACTCCAGCTCCCAACCCGGATCGTCTTGCTGCAGAAACGGGATGGTAGCGCCTGGAGGTTCGGGGTGTCGGAATAGACAGACTTTAAAACTCTTTAGACTGCACTGGACTGTCAGCGGTGAGAAGTCGGTGAGAGGTTTGAGGGGATCCCAACTTTTTTGAGGGGATGAATTTATCCCATTGTGTTTGATTGAGTAATTCTGAAGACTTGACTCCCAAACATGATATCCCACTCGCGGACCTCCCGATGAAAATTAGACAATAATATTAATGAATAAGACTGGATAGAGGATATCGAAAAAGCTGGAAAAAGGAGAAAAAATAAATATAAAATCCACTACCTAGCCATGAAAGAGAGGGCGAAGCGAATGAGCACAGAAATATTTTTCTCATTTTTAGACATTTTTGGAGTGATGAAATTTCGGTAGCTAAAAAAGGCTCGGAATTTAATAAATTGATGATCGGGGAAGGGGCCACGTGCTGCCGGATGAGCGCCCCGTGCTCGGCAGACCGTCTCAGGGACTGGATCATACTTCAGTATCCCTGATTCCCTGGAGAAATTTTAGAAAAATTTTAAATGAGAGCCAAGGAATTTCAGCAATTTATCAAAGAAACGAGCAGGAAAAATTTTAGCGGAAAGCGGCTAGCCACAGGCGAAGGCAAAAGCTGGTATAAGATATAGAAAATAGTTACCCGGGATTTCTAGTAGCTGATGATATACATATTGTTTTTCGATTCGTTTGAATGTTCGTTTTTATATACCTTTCTCGGCCCTTTGCGGACTATCTTCGGGAGACACTCACCAAATTTGCTTGCATAAATTTGGGACTGCGCTGGCTTATTACTTGTAAGCTCATCAGAGCTTCGCTGCGTGTTTCTACAGAATCCTTTGATTCGCGAGGTAATACTATCGCGAATATCGTATATCGCGAACTAATACTATCGCGAGTTTCGTACTCCGCGAACTGATAGTATCGCGAATTTCGTCACTGCGGTTAGACCAAAAATAAAAAAATATATAAGCGGCTGCCCACATTATTAAACCGCTCCAGGCTGAACTCCAGCAGCCGCCCCATTTTGTTGAGCACCATTAGCCGCGCCGTTCTGCATAGCGTTCTGCGCCTGGACCACTTTAATTTCGCGCTCGACCGCCCTAAACGGCATAAAAACTCCCTAAACGACATTAGACAATAATATTAATATGAACTGACCTAATATTAAATTCCTATCATGCATATTAATATCACAAATCTAACAAAATAGCATAACTCCATCATATTAACGAATAATAATATCCCCGTATTAACGTAAGTACATACCTCTCTGCTGACCCCGTATTAACGTACATACCTCTCTGCTGATTGAATTCCAAGATATGGGCTCGCCGCCTCTCGCGTTCCTCGTGTGCCTCTAGCGTCTGCCTCGACACCCACGCAGGTGGTTCGAGATGTGGCAGGGTGATGCGAAACTGGCCTGGAGGTTGAAATCATAATGATAGGCTAGTTACCGTTTACGAGAACAAACCGAGCATTAGCTTGATAGTTAAGGGCAGTGGCGCTACTAGTGCGGAGGCATGAATCATGGATGATGTGGAGGAATGAGGCGGAGGACTGATGCGAAGGAATTATGATACGGAAGGGTGCCACGCACAGTCGCTCGCTGGCTCGCCGCGCTCGCGGAATACGAAAGTTAATATTAATGCAGGATCAAGTAGAAATTCTCTGCTGAAATAGAAGCTCCCCGCCCGTTCCTACATGACGGCAGTCCCTAATGATAATAAATGCTAAGCCGCCAGCGGCGCCAGTCCCATTCTCTGCTGAAATAGACATTCTTACCCGGATTATATGGCGGCAGTCCTGGCGGCAGTCCGGATGAGGTGCGTCCTCCACTCAATCTCGCACTGACTGCTTCCAGGTGGGTCGGAGTGACCTGGTATTATTAATTGACCGTCCAGGTGGGTAGGAGTGACCTTCCAGGTGGGTCGGAGTGACCTGGTATTATTATTAACCAATTCCAGTGGTTGTTTTGAATATTATTATTATTATTCACGGCTTTGCCATTGCAAATTTGAAGTCGCCAATATTAATATCATTATGTGCTTGACTTTGCCATTGACATTATGTGCTTGCATTTCAACTTGCCAATATAGTAATATTTCTGTGTTTTAAAACTTTCAATTTCAATTTGCCAATATACAATTAATACGTGTTGGAATTTCCCGATAATATCGGATATTTTTTGTGTTTCAATTTGCAGCTCGCTCCTCACCAGAAAATCCGGTACCCGTTGAGCACCACTTTGAACGTAGGCTGTCCTCTGGGCAAGAACCCGCTGGAACTCCTCTTGGAAATTCCCTTCTACATGATGATTACCACGATCAACATGATCAGTGTGATCACCATGATCACCATGATCGCCTTCTTCTTCTTCGTTTTCTTCTTCTTGCATTTGCTCTCCGATCTGCTCTCCCCCTCCATTATCCTGATGCTGCTCCCCCGTTCCATTATCCTGATGCTGCTCTCCCGTTCCATTATCCTGATGCTCCTCTCCGGTTCCATTTCCATTTCCCCTCTGCATGATTTGGCCGCCAATACGGTTCTGCGAAGCAAAATTAGCAACTCCAGGCTGAGGATCAACCTTGTTGTTTCCATTATCAACTTTTCCATTATCAACTCCAGGATCAACCTTGTTGTTTCCACTAGTATCAACTCCACTATCAACTTCACTATTAGATTTAACACCCGCGATCGAATCAGATCCCATTTGGTCCAAAAAATGACCCAGCTGAGACGCCGGAAGGTCCACGATAATCTGGTGCACCAACTCTGATTTGCTCCGGGATTTCAACGATTTGTTCGATTTCTCCGAAGTTTTTCCCGACTTCTTTTCCCGACTGCGGTCCACTTTTCCCGGCTTTTCCTCCACTACTTTTAATTCCGACTTCCCTACTTCCACTACTTTTTCCGACGACTTTTCCGGTATTTTTTCCGACGACTTTTCCTCAAGTGACCCTGATCTGTCGGACTTTTCTACTACCACCACTTTTTTCCCCTCAGGTTTCGAACCACTTACGCTAGACTTTTGCACCACCTCTTTGTTGCCAACGTTGCCCTCATGATTCGAATCTTCGTTAGACTTTGTCTTTTGCTTTGCTTCGCTAGACTTTCCGAGTAATTGATTGATTGATTGAGATCCCGCTGGTTTGTCCGCTGGTTTGTCCGCTGGTTCGTTCCCTTCAAGGGACTCGTCTTCGTTTCCACGTTCATCACGTTCATCCCCTAAATCCCCACTTTCATCACTTTCTGAGGAATCTGAACTGTCGAAATCCTCATCAAATAACAAGGGATTAGCCAGAAGCGATCTAAGATGATCGTCATCCACTTCCTCCAAGACCTTCTCGAGGGAGGAAGAATTGGGGGAGTGGAGACTCACTGACACGCCTGGACGCAGCCTGAAACGGTGACTCAAACGGATGCCTGGGCCCAGAGTCCCCAGACCGCTGCTGCTGGATTGAGGACCTTGGGTGACATTAAAGGTGACATTATCATTGGGCAAAAGACTCACAGACTCAAAAGACTATTAAGTGAGAGAGTATTACTATTTCCAAAATGGATTCAAAAACTAATACATTATACTTACAATATGCGGTTGCGAATCATTGCCAGCGGTTCGCGAAACTGCAAAAAGAAGAGCAACGATTCTAAACCATTTAGTATTCAATGCACCTGCGCCATGCCTTTGAACTCTGAAATTCTTTTGATTTGCATACTCCGCATTTCGCGGAGTCCCCAGAGCGTTGAGCTGAGGCCCTCGGGAACTACACGCAAAAGGAAAGATTCAAAAATATGGGGGAGAAACCTCCTGGACGCCGGACGATACTCAGAGGGAGGAAAAAAGCGGGTTCGCCGATCCGAGGCCAAAGGCTTGAGAGGGTTCGGGCCTGTTGCCTTTCAACTCTGAAATTCTTGTGATTTGCATATTACGGGAGCACATCAGAAATTAAAATCATGCGTACTTGTTCATCTGCATCTACTCATTCAATATATTATATTATTATTCTTACTCTCGGAGCTGAAAATCTTCTCGTCCACGATACCTAGGGGAATGACGGCGCTCAAGACGTCTGTGGGAACCGCGTTGCTTTGGATGGGGGCGGCAACCTGCGCGGTACTAGTGGCAGGAAGGGCTTGAGTTGCTGCAGCAGAGGGCAGCACGTCTACCTTCGCAGTGCTGGTAGGTGGCAGGGCTTGAGTGGCGGGTGGCACGTTAACCTGAGCAGAAGCAGGAAGCATGGATTGAATCGCTTGATTCGGTAGTGGAGAACCGCCGGAACCTGCATTCTTCTGGAACTCGTTTTCGCTAGATTCTTTTACCTTCGTTTCGAACTCGTTTTCGCTACTACTAGAGTCTTTGAACTTCGTTCCGAACTTGTTTTCGCTCCTACTAGATTCTTTTACCTTCGTTTCGGACTTCCGCGGGGCTTTCGGCTGAATGACATCCTGCTTCCGCGAGGCTTTCGCCTGCAAAACGTGCTGCCTCCGCGTGATCTCGTAGCCACTCGCATGATGGAGGAGCGCCCCCAGATTCTGAATCTGCGATGTCTGCATCTGAGTATACATGCCATTCTGCATCTGATTCTGCATAATATCAATGATACTATTCTGCATCTGATTCTGCATTCCATTCTGCATGCTGTTCTGCATCTGATTCTGCATTCCATTATGCATGCTGTTCTGCATGCTGTTCTGCATCTGATTCTGCATTCCATTATGCATGCTGTTCTGCATCTGATTCTGCATTCCATTCTGCATGCCATCGTACATCTGATTCTGCATTCCCTCATGCATACTGTTCTGCATAGTACTATGCTGCATCTGATTCCGCATACTATTATAATTCTGCATCTGGTTCTGCACACTATCCTGCACCTGGTTCTGCACACTATCGATGTTCATCATCAGTTTTGCCAATGTCTGCTTCTTCCTGGATTGCGAGATGTTCGGCCGCTTCATCTTTTCTACCTTAAATTGCGGCTTCTTCTCCAAGTTCTCCTCCTGGCCTAAACGGTCCTGATGCTTCCCGTGGGAAGAAGTCCCTGTTCCGGCCTGGAATTCCTCCGACAATAAACGGCCAGAAGGAATTCCTTCCGGCCTGAAGTTGAAATCTGACCGTAACTCAGACCCGCTGTTGCTCCCACTGCTCCCACCCTCGCTATTGCTCCCACCCTCGCTGCGACTGAGCACCGCCACCTGCATCGCGCCAACGATACCTCTCCCGATCGCGCCTCCGCGCAGGCGCGCATCCTTGCCAAGCCGAATAATATTCTGGTTACTCGGAGCATCCGCGTTCATCAGCAGCCGAGCGTCGTTCTTCGCTTCGTCGTTCTTCGTTTCTACCTTGGACACGCCGGCACTACCGTTTCTGTTCAAGTTTCCGCTCTGCGTATTGGTCATGTTAACAGTGAGTTTTCCGTTCCGAGAGCCTCCGTTCCGAGACTCGCTTTCGAGGGAGTTGAGGCTGGCAGGGAGACCGTCAGGGAGACCGTCTGACTCGCCAGAATGGCCGTTATTATTCGCATTTGGCTGGGCATTGCGATTTGGCTGGCCCCCCAACGTCCGCAGCCTCTCCTGAGTATCCTGCATCTGCTTTGTAGGCAGTGCACGTGGGAAGCTCTGCAAAAAGTCGATCGCTGCATTGCCTGTACTAAGGAGGGCATTTCTGGAAGCTTTCCTCGAAGGTTTCTTCCGTGGCGAAGAAGCAGAAGATCGGAAGTTCTCTGATCCCCGTGATTCTCTGACACCGTTTCCATGAATCACATGATTATTCCCCCTGTCAAACTTCGCATTGGAATCGGAAACCGAAGCGGAACTCGAAGAAGCTTTCAGGATGATCTCCGCAGTCTTATCGGCTTTCGCCGCCTGCTGTTCTTTATCTGCCGCATCCTGTTGTTTCTGATGTTTATCTGCAGGCTCTGTTCCAGCGGGTTTATGTGCAGCTGGGGTCGCTTCCTTCGACGGCTTGATCTGAATCTCGACTTGTTGCATGGATTCTTGCTTGCCCTGCCTTCCCTGGTTCAGGCGGTTCAGCTGCGAGGCCTCAGCAACGTAGTAGTGATTAAGATGGGAGTTGAGGGTGAAGTAGATATTGTTAATAGACGAGTCACTCGTCGAGTGGTAGCCGTGACTTCCGAATTGGCCGTGATTTCCGAATTGTCCATCGGCAGTATGATTGAAGCTGGTGTTAATAATACCGCCGTCGAAACCGGTGGCGACCAACGGGTTTGTGGACGTGAAACGGGTGCCGATGAACGGATTCGTGGACTGGAAAAGGGTGGTGGCCAGTCGCAACTTCGCGTCGTGAGTGTAGTCCCAACTGCGCGTCAAACAAGACGGGGTGTGGTGGGTGGGAATTTGAAGAATGCTCCAAACTACACCACCACGCACATCGAACATCATACTGGTTCCTAACGAGAGAACGATGGAGATTGCAGTGAAACAGCAGATTAGAAGGCGCTTGGACTGGAGGATGGCGGCGTAAGTCTCATGGATGACATGGACTACATGGCATTTGCCATCTGATTCTCCTCTGAATTCTTGAAGCATATTACTCTGAGCGCTGAGCGCAGTTGCCCTCTGTCGCTCTCCAGTCGAGTCTCTCCTGGTACGCTCCTGGTACGATCTCTCTGAATACCGTAACATGAATGTCACGAATTCGCTTCTCTCAGTGTCTCTCTTCGATTATGTATTCTCAATTAGTATACATGCATTGGTATTAACCTCGATTAGTGCACATGCATAGTGTGGTATGAATGTACGGTGACTACATGGAATGTTACATGTAGTAGTACGGTACTAGAATTACGTTAGATAATAGCATATGTGCACAATATTAACTTGTAAGACTGCCACATTCAGATGGCTATCCGAGAACACTCATAACTACCTGACCAAAATGAGAAGGGAGGAAATTAAAGAATCAAAAGCTGCCTGGACGTGTCATTTGCTGACTTTCCACACATAATTTTAAAGAGTATTCAATTGAACGAAATGGAAGATTATCGAAGATTATCGAAGATCGCGTACTGGTTCATTCCCACACATATGACATTCCCCACTCGACGCACGTAAATTAATTACTCATCATGATCACACGTAATTGCCCCGCACATGACTGAATCAAAAAAACGAATCAAAAGAAAAAGAATATTATGAGTTTCCTTCAGGAATCGAAATATAATATCCACAGAAACCGAGGAGGTATCTCGGTATCTCCCACATCGTAAAAATAATATCGCACTCTTCACACGCACAAACATCGAATTGAGAAATCCAAAAATTACAGTCTTTACAGATCAATAAATCGACTACGTTAGTATGTCCAGGATCAGACTATCAGTAAATCGACTAGATATTATTACGCACTTCGCTTTTGTTAAGCATTAAGCATTATGGCTATCCGTGTTTCAGATTCGGTCTGTTTCAGAAACATGAGACTCTGAGTATGATCTTGGCCAACAACGAATCTGTTCACTTTCCCACATCCAACTGGCCTCCCCAACTTCCGAATCAGTCTTCGCCAGAATTACCGGCATCAGATTCATCATCACCGTCCTCCTCACCGACCTTACCCTCATCCTCCCAACAGCGCCTCCCTAGCGCCCCTACCCACCTCACTGGTTCCCCTATTGAACGCCCCTCTCACCCTCCGTCGACCCCACCAATGGCCAATAACCCAACAAAAACGGGCCAGAGCGAAAAACATCCACCAAACTATAAACGGATGTTCTATCAACCGGAAAGTCTGCTCTGTCTGGTCTATTTTTTCTTTGGTTTGGACTGAATCGACCGAAACTGAGTGACTCCCCGGGACGCCCCTGAGGCGGTCTACGGGGACCTTCGGAAATGTTTGGGGAGCGTGGATTTTTGAGGATTCCAGGAAGAACAAGTCTGGTGGCAGGTTGGGGGAGGTTTGGGGGACTGGGATTTTTTCTGTGAGGGAGCGGTCTACTGGGAGGTGGTCCTGCTCCGTGGGAAAAGTCTGGGTAATGCTGTGACCGAAGATCATCTTGTAACTTTCAGTAAATACTTTGTTGAACCTGCACGTACTACTTGGGAGTCTTGTGTGTTCAGATAATGAATTGATAATTATGATAGCGGGCGAGCATGCATTATAAGGTTGTAGTTGAAATGAAACCCACAATTTGCAGCCACGAAACCGAAAACACTTGAATATCCACACCAAAACATGCACGCCATTCACAATCCCCACAATCAAATCGCAACACCTCGTAACAAGAGTCAACTTTAAAGTACAAAAATACATACAAGAAATTCCGAGCACCTCCTCGTTTCTTATCCTTGTTTCTGCGCCTCCTTTCTCCACCTGGGTTTCTTCATTTTCTTCACCTCCGCCTCACCTCGAGTCCGCCTGCGGTTTCTGCGTCTCGAAAAGCCTGGGGTGCAGTCATTAGCACCTCCTTCTGAACACTCACCCGCCGTTTCTGGCAGGCTCGACCACACCGTGACGCCCGTTTGACGTTTATTGATCCATCTCGCCTACACCTCCGAATATATCTTCAGCTTGAAGGCCCTTCAAGGGCCTTCTTTCACGCTGTTTGAGCTACCAATCTCAATATACAAATCGTTTTCTGATTTTATCCATATACAATTATTATTACAATCCTTACCCCCTCCGAAGCCCCCAGATTTTAGAACTCTAAGTACAATGCTTGTTCCAGCTGAGTTTATACTCGTTCCAGCCCAGTTTATACAAGTTTCACACGAGTGACACGTGGCGTCTCCGGCCTCTTGCCTTCTCTTACAAGTTTTGCTTCACCATCATTCGCTTTAATACCATCCCCTGATGATCAGGTCCATCAGGAAGCCGATTTATTAATACCAGCCCTAGTATCACTACTTCAATAATGTACAGCTGCCTGAGTTTTGTATTCGACAGCGTTGGTCGTACCAAATAGTATGAGGAATGTGTCCGTCGTCTTGTAGTATTCGCCGTAGTAGGGTGATGCTATGTTCCTAAGACTACAAGTTTCCTATTCGTGAATATGATTTTGACCTATTTTCCGGGTCCGCTCTACAAAAACACAGATGCTGCAATACCAGTTAGACAACTGAAAACTTAGTGGTAACGACGTTCTAGAGGATTTCTCGGTTATTGAGCTGGCTCTATGGTAGCTATTTTTCTTCACGACCATACACAAATTTACACTGCCTTCAACGGTGTTTTGCAAAGGTGATTTGCACTACTGCTAGTCTTAAGCCTTAATAAGGCTGATATATGGATCTTTCCTATATCATGTTTAATATTCATTCATCCGCACGTGCCATATTTCTATCCACTGCTGTACCATATTTCTCTCCACGAATCTCGTTTCCATTTGACCACGATCTGTTTGCATGTTGTTTTCATCGGTGATGAATGATTTTGGATGAAAATACAACTCTCTCTATTAAGTAGAATATTTCATAACGATACTATCGTATCCTGGAGATCATGCTGCCGCTGCTGCGACCGACGAGTCCTCCACCTGCCCTTCACGGTGAAGCTCGTTTGTTGTTTGTAACTTTATCTCCAGACCTCATTTTGTTTTGGCTTAGTCCTTCTACCGTCATTTGTCGGTTCATCTGTCGGCCTCTCGGCTAGAGTCAGTTTATTGATGCTTAGGGGTTGCAGTTTGGCTCTGTTGTTCTCGTTTGCTGTCGCCCTCTCTGTGATTTCTCGTTTTGCCCTCACGCTTGTAGATTCAGAGTTATATTCCAGTTTAATGTACAAGTGTTTTCAATTTTACGTCTGTAGGATGGATAATCTCTAGCTAATATTCGATCATTCGATGCAACTAACATTACTTGAGACCGCTTCTCTCTGTTGCTCTGATGTCTTTAATCGGATTTTTTTTACATGTGGTCCTGCATCGTTACGATTCGTACGTGCGCGGTGATGTATGCTTAAAGTTACGCGTAACCGGCTTCTGAATCATACTGGTTTTCTTTAGAGTTAATACACACTGATGTTCCTCACTTCAATCTTAATATGGTTGTATTAGTCGAACGCTGCTGGTCCTCGCACGCAATATTATTTAGTGGGGAGTACGAACTGCGGCCCAATTAGTATGCCCGCAGCTCATCTTGTTCCTTTCTTCCATCTTCTGTACATTCCCCAGATACCTTCCGCTCTGTCATCAATCTTCCAGTTTTGTCAATTGGCAAATATCAGTGTGGTCAGTCCTACGTTCACTCATGTTTTCCGCGGAATTATTGCCGGCGTCCTTCGCAGTATTCTGTCCTCCCAATACTTCTTTGGCCAAAGTGCTGCTACTGTTATCAGTCGGCGAAGAAGGCGAGGAGGCTGTGGTGGCGGCTCCCGTCGGGGAACAGGCGGGGATATTATCGGCGGTGATGGGGGCAGTAACAGTGGCGTGGACAGCCGGGTGGACCGCGGTGTGGACAGCGGTGGAGGCGGTGGGGCCTGGGAGGAGGATTGTAGGAAAGGGTAGGTGAAGACGTAGGTGAAGACGTAGGTGAAAACGTAGGTGCTTTCGCTGAAAGAGAATCATAATGTGAAAGATTGACTACACGACTCGAGAGAAATGCTAGGGCGCAATATCATGTGACTACCCGAATAACGAACGAAGCTGAACGACAAGCCTACAGTATAAGTTGGTTCCGTTTTCTGATTTCGCATCGCGTTATTAAGCACACTGGGAGGTGCGGCATACAAAAGATAACTCATCTCCTCGCCACGCTACTGCAACCAACATTACTACCCACCAAACACGCCCAACTATCTAACGACCATCGAACTTCTCGTGTGAATGTGCCGCTCGTACCACCAATTATTTTCTCTCATTGAGACACTCAACTATTTTCTCCACACAAATATTTGAAAAAAAATTCACCCGATCTCTCTCAATGTTCATGAGTTCTTGTTTCTGTCTGTAAGCAAGCCTGGTCTCTCCTGTATTATCAGCCACATTTTTCACGCTGCCTTTCATCCTCACTTCCCTAAAGAGCCAAGTGGAAGACTACAGAGCCCTCCTACCTTTTTCCCCCGAATTCAGTCCTCCTTCGCCGGCCGAATCGGCTGCTCCGCCACCAACAACGTGTGGACTGTTATGGCTCCTGCCGTTTTCATCAATGTTTAACCTTCTTTCATTGACATGCTTACATTGCTTATCCGCTTGCGGATCATTCCCAGCCCCATTTCTAGCATTACAAATATCATTTCCCCGCCTAGGTTCCGCCGAAAACTGCGATTCAGCCCCTCGATAGTATTCTCCCCCACCTGGTGAAGTAAGATATTGATCATATCCGCTATTATTAACTGTTCTTTTCCCTGGCGAATAACCACCACCAGCGGCGCCAGCCCCATCAACTCCTCTATCACTCTTCTTCTGACCCGAACCACCACCGCTGTATTTCCTTCCAGAAGATCCACCAATTAGTTGTCCCTCAGGCTCCCTCGAAGTTGACATTGTAGCCTGTATTACCTCTCCCCCACTGTCCCCCAAGTTGTTGCTTGGCTTCGGAATATTGTCGTAGCCGCTTCCATAGGCCGGCAAATTGCTAAATTTGGTCGCGACCGTACTAGCATCATACCCACTTGAAACAGCTGGCTGAACAGGTTGAACAGAGCCTCCGTTATTAATACTTTGAACGACTCCGTTATTAATCGCCGTCGAATAGCGGTCTGAGGAATAGCGGTCTGTTGAATATCGGTCGGGTGCATAGCGATCCGATGTATACCGATCCGATGTATACCGATCCGATGTATACCGATTCTCATACCGATTTTCGTCGTACTTAGAGGATCGATTTTCGTCGTACTTAGAGGATGCTCCGTACTTGTCAGCAGCAACAGCAGCAGCAACAGCAGAAGAGACTGAAGAGTACCGATTTTCATCGTATTTTGCATCATATCTCGATGCATACTTATCGGAGCTGGTAATTATCTCTCCGCTGGACGCATATCGGTCGTTGTAATTATCCGCGTTGAGACTCGGTGCAGATTGAAGGGTGGAGACTCGAGTGTCGTAACCTCCATACCCGGTCCCTTGAGAACTTGAAGAGACTAGAGAACCTGAAGGGCCTGCCCCACCAGACGGTCCCGAGACTCCCGACCCATGAGACGATGAAACTCCTAATGAAGACGTTCCTCGCAGGTAATCGTCAGCGGCGCCTCCAGCAATTCCTGCATCATACGGATGAGTGCTCCGAATTGAGCCGAGTTCTCTACTACTCCTGACTGATCCCAAATAATCTGAAGGAGCAGGGGGCTGCTGTAAGTCGGCGTGTCGATGTTCGCCGTGTTCTGCTCCCGTGTAATAATTGCCAGGGTTGGCAGCATTGGTGGCATCCCTACTGTTATGGGCACTGTGAGAACTATGACTATGAGAAGTATGACCACCACTGTGAGCTCCGTAACTTGTATATGGTGAAATTTCTGACTCCCCAACAGCATTACCTCCTGCACTTCGGAGATGTGAAGAATGATGCGAAGACTGATGCGAAGAATGAGAAGAGGGTTGTCCATTATGAACCGAATTCTGCTGATACCACGATTGATAGTCGCCAGAGGCGGTTCTGGAATGCGGGTGATACGGATCCTTGTAAGAGTGACCTGACAAGTCTTTGTATGGATCTTTATACCCACGATTCCGGTAAGGATCAGCTCCTGCTCCTCCACCTCCCACCGCAGCCGGCGACAGAGAAAATCCGGGAAGTGCACCAGGATCTCCTGCATCATTCGTAAAACCAGCAGCTCCAATTTCCGCCGCTTCGCTAGATTTACGGAGTCTCTCTGCGACCGCATCCCGCGTTCGTTGCGCGAGTGTGTCTCTTTCGAGTTTGTCTGGATCGACGGCTGAATCTCTTTCAGAGGACCTAGTAGTGTCGTGAGCATCCCTAAGAGGATGATCATCCCTTTGAGTATCTCCGTGACTATCTCTTTCCCGTTCTCTTTCCCTTTCCCTATCCCTCTCTCTTTCCCGTTCTCCACGGCTCGCCGGTCCCAAACCAGGTGAATTGCTATCTCGGACTGCTTTCAAATGAGTCTCCTCACTCACTAAAAATGGATCCGCACTCGGGTTGAGTTGGGAAGAAGGAATATTGCTCACAATGGAATTCTTCCTTTCACCATGATTATCTTGAGCAGTAATACCGGCATGACAATCATCACCGGCGTTTCCCATTCCGCTAGTTATGCTGCAGAACATGCTGTCAGGGCCGGTCATTGGATTCTCGTTTTGGAGCGCCGAGGCGAATTGGGTACCTCGGACATATTAAATATTTTGGGTACCTCGGAAATGTTGAATGAAATTATGAGTCGTGACTACTACTAGTGTTGGTTTTTGGATTTTATTCGCACGTTGTGATACTTAGTATACTGATGAGAATTTTGAATCGATTGTGATAATTACCGTAATGGAGATACATTGATCGGAATTTTGAAATTGAGTAAGTAAACTAATGCAGGTGTTGTGAGTAAGTTTTGTCAGTGTTACGACAATACTCCTTACTATGTCCACTCCCCATAGGATCATACGCCCCGCTTCCAGCAGCATTCGCATAGCTCCTGCCCGGCGAGATCATACCCCCCTCCCCAAGCTTCGGACTCCCATACGAAATGTTGTTGCCATTGTTGGGGCTGGTGATGTTACTCATGTAAGGATGTTGGGCGTTAGCAGAATTCCCATCTCCCAAAACCGGACTCCCTCCATGTTGACTCCCCGTTCTCGCCGTTCGATGCGAGATCTGTCCGTGAGATAGCAGTCTAGAACTTCTTCCGTGATGATCTTTTGTTTCCTGTAGATTGTTTCCAATGTTTCCGTACCGTGGCGAGCGTGCATGAGTCTGCTGATGATGTCTGTAGTCACCTAATTCACCATGACGGTCACCATGATTGTAGGGAAGATTATTTGCTTGGTCATAGGAGGAATGCGACGAATGCGGGTGCGATTGACTCAAATACGGCTGACCAGGTTGGCCCTGGTACGGATCGTAGATATGAGGCTGATCCGTTTGCGAATTCCCAATACTCGGATAGCTTCCTGCGTTATCGTATCTACTGGCATAAAGATCACGGTGATCACCATTGCCATTGGTATCTCCTCCAGCTTTTTGAGTATTACCACCCCTGTCTCGATCGAAACCTTTGTCGAACCCTTTGTCAAACCCTGGTCCTTTTTCGAAGCTATTGAGCCTATTTCGGTCGAAACTGCCCCTCAGACTGCGATCGGCCATGTCAGCATTTCTTCTGTTGTCGAACTTGTCGCTGTAATTCCCCTGATAGCTATCCCGTCGGTCGACGGTCGCATGGTAGCTGCCTTTCCTGTTGTCCTTATAGCTGTTTATTCCTTCCGGGTATGCAGCATTCTCATTATACTGAGGGGCAGCGGGGTTGTAAGGGTCTGACCCTCCGACCTCACCGCCGTAGTAAGCGCCCTCTAGCCTTCCATAAGCTCCTGAACCAGTAACATCGTTGTGTTCGTAAGCAACACCAGGACCTTCTGACCTATAAGCCTCCGCCATTCTCCCACCACTTTCTGGTCTATAACCGTCCGGCCCACTATGACCACCGTAATACGGATCCACCCCAGAACCTGGTATGTGCGCAGCATTGTGCCCATTCTGCACTCCGTAATCGCCATATTCCGCACCTCCTCCTCCGAGACCCATCATAGCTGCCTCTGTGACTCCATGCAAATCATTAACCCCATGCATACCGTTCATCCCACCGTGAATGCCACCAAGACCACCATTCAGTCCACCGTTCAGTCCACCATTCAGTCCACCATTCATTCCATGCGCTCCACCGTGAATACCAGCTCCGTGAATACCGGCTCCACCGTGAATACCGGCTCCATGAATACCACCAGCTGCATACTGTGCCTCCATTTCAGCCTCCATTCTTGCCTGATTGGCTGGGATTTGCGTAGCTGCCATCCTACACTTATCCAAGACTTCTTCGCCTTCATAATATTCACCGCTATCTTCACCCGATTCCTCGTCTCCATTTGGATTGGAAGTTAAATTGCTGTCATCATTACGATCGCCCTTCACCTTTCTCAGATTTGAATCCATGATATTCCTACCATTTTCGATACCATCGCCATTTCGATACTCGCCGCCAGCGGCAGGGAAATCGATGTCATTCCCATTTCCATTAATTCTCCGCTCTAGCGGATTTCCATTCGCATCAAACATTATTCCTCCGCTCATGATCCCTCCACCAGGCACAACACTACCACCTATAACTCCACTTTGATTTCCAATCATTCCAATGTTCCCATGATGATTCCCAACATTGCCATCACCACTTGACATAGTGCCATTATTCCCCGCATTATTCCTGGCTGCTATTCGATTCTGCTTCTTGTTCGCTTTTTTCCCATTTCCGCCATTCCGTCTCCCCGATTTCACATGGCCTTCGTTCAGGTTTGTTAGATTCAAACGAGTTTGGGCCCCTCCCAAACCAAAAGGTAGATTGTTCGATCCGAAAGGTAGGGCAGTGGAGCCTTCTTCTGCATCTGAGCCGAAACCCCCGGCGAGGGAACTACTGTTCCAACCATCAAGAGAAGAATACGCTTTGTCGAGCTTTTCCATGGAGGTTGAATCCGATCGTTCGAGGTTGTTGTTGGTTTCATTTTTGGAATCAGATCGTTCGAGGTTGTTGTTGGTGTCATTTTTCTCGGCCACATTTTTCTCTTGGTCATTGTTGGGGCCAGAGTTTTGAGCGTTGTCTTTGCCTTTTTCACCGCTGGTCTTTTCACCAGGTCCGGTTTTTTCAGCAGTGCTCTCTTCTCCTGCTGTGTTCTCATCTGACCCAGCGGGGCTTGAACTATTTTTTCCATCAGATAACGCTGTCAACGCTCGCTTCTCTGTAGACAATGAATCAATGTCATTCCTCGCAACTGCACATTCCCCAAATTTATCATGGACATGCGGAGAGGCAGACAAGCTGGTATTCTTGGAATCACTATTGAGATTGTCTTTCAAATTGCTATTACTGCTGTTTTTGCTCCGGCTGCTTTGCATGCGACTGCTCTGGGCTCCTGAGCCTCCGGTCGTTGCTATGGTCTGATCGACGTTGTTCTTACCTTGGTTTGGCGTGATCGGTGCTTGGACGATTTTGGTTCCTGAACCCTTCGAAATCGATGTGGGCATTAGCGAACCGGCCATGGACGAATTGGAGATTGATTTTGAAAGGGTATGCGTAGTGTTCCCGATGTTACAGTTCTCATTCTGATCAATCGGAACCGCATTAGTCGCGCGGTGAGAGGTTTCGAAATTTTCGACTGGCGGATTTCGATCATGAGGACTCAGATGCTCTTTGTGCGGAAGATGATTATGCTCGTCCGCAATCGGACTGCCTCTGCCTGCTGACCCGGCTCCCCGACCTGCTCCGTCAGCAGCAGCCAACGCCGCCGGCGACAACCTGCCCTCACCTACACGCGGCCCAGCATTGCCAACAGGACTGGAGCGGTTACTACCTCCAGCAACCGGACTGGCGCGTCCCTCAATTCCGAGCGGACTGACCCTCCCCTCTGCGTA
>Ga0099798_10027_pt1 | contig 41092 bp, 45 predicted proteins | sample Uncmet_Sort29A_1_FD_89870 | JGI IMG/M metagenome (GOLD analysis project Ga0099798, IMG submission 89870) | Marine eukaryotic communities from CALCOFI LINE 67, Pacific Ocean - CN13ID_Sort29A_1 | ecosystem: Environmental > Aquatic > Marine > Oceanic | place: Pacific Ocean: Monterey Bay | collected...
AAGCGCCCGAATCAATCATACCTACTCCCCCCTCCCAGCTCGAGCGCCTGAAGCAATCCCACATCGAAGAATTGAAGCATGTGCAGAATACGAAGGACGCTTTACGCGAGTCTGTGGAGCTGGAAAAGGAACAAATTAGGAGAGACGAACAACGGAAAGGGAGAGAAGATTTGGAGCGTTTGCGGCGCCAATTGACCACTGAAGCGGAAGATAATGAGAAGAGGCATAAGAAGTGAGGGAATCTGGATTCGGTGTTGTAGTGGACACTGTGGAAGATAATGAGAAGAGGACCTTAAGACTTTAAGTTGTATTATGAGTGACAAATTTCAATTTTCATTATGATTTTGGGATTGCATGGTGACACTTAATAATACGATGTGAAATCACTATAATTTACGGATTTTCCCAGGCAAATCGACGTGATCCGCGAAGCGACCGAGCAGGAGGTTCAGAGTATGCATCGAAGCTTGCGGTCGGGAGTGGAGCTGAACAATCTCCTCGAAAAGGTGAGGACTTGGAGAATTGAGGGAGCTTGATCAATGATTGAGGAACAGTCTACAGAAGTTACAGTAGAAACCACAAAGGTACAGGAGAAAGTAAGTACTCAATTCCAAACCCTCCAGGTCCACGACTCCACGTTCCAGATGGATCTGATCACCAAGAAACTCGACTCACAACGCGGCCTCGGCGAGCAAGAACGGGAGCGGCAGCTGGATAAGCGAGAGAAGATGATTAGACAGACAGAGGAACAATTATCCATTCAGCAGAAGGAGGTCGAGACGCAGAGGGTATGGAAAACTGGGATGGCTTAGCTGGCACTATGTTGTTAGTTGTCAAACTTGTCACTATATGTTGAGTTCAGTATTTAATATTTCAAAATATATAATTGAATATTTCAAAATTGTGATCAATGTGATTTGTCGACGCGTAGTGCTCAGCCCCATTCAAGCTTAGTATCGACACTTTAAAATTGTATCTCACTCGTATTACTATTCGCGTCTCCACAGTGCCGTATGACTGATCTGATTAAGAGGATGGAGGAGGAGCTACAAGAAGGGAAAATGCAATCTGACATTGCGAACGACAGATTGGAGAAGGAGCACGAACGATTGTTGGAGCTGCAGAGGGCGGTGAAGGTGGAGGGGTAGGGATGTTGTACTTCAACCAATGTGGTACTACTTAGTACTTAGATCTACGTACACTGGGTAATAGTCGTAAGTAATACGCATAATGATATTAATATCATATAAGGAAATACTAATAATACCTGCTTTGTAAAAAAATATACCCGATCGGTCCATCGGATCGTCAGATTTCCCTCCAATCATCATCATTAACGCGCCTCCAGCCACGGCACCCGCGAGGCCCTCCAGCGCGAGCGTACGGCGCTGGATGAGCAGAGGCGGCAGCTTCAGAAGGAAGTGTCGATGAAGGAGGACTCACTTGAAGGAAGAGAGCGGGAATTAAGAGTCCAAGAACAAGGCTTGAAAGCGCTAGAAGCACAGTTGGAGCAGTGTAGAGGTACGGAGAATGCTTGCTTTAAATCATCTGCATATGAATGAACATTTCTTGGCGGTATCGATTCATAGGCGTATCACGATAAACAAAAACAAACATTATGGTATTCAACCAAAAACCTCAGTCAACTGCGACCGTCGCATCCAGAACATTCACCCCAAAAACCTCAGTCAACTGCGACCGTCGCATCCAGAACATTCAACCCAAAAACCTCAGTCAACTGCGACCGCCGCATCCAGAACATTTAACCCAAAAACCTCAGTCAACTGCGACCGCCGCATCCAGAACATTTAACCCAAAAACCTCAGTCAACTGCGACCGTCGCATCCAGAACATTCACCCCAAAAACCTCAGTCAACTGCGACCGTCGCATCCAGAACATTCAACCCAAAAACCTCAGTCAACTGCGACCGTCGCATCCGGGAGTCTGAGAATATCATTTCGTCGCAACGGCGAAACCTTATGGTTGATCTGGAGAGATTTGAAGAAAAACGACGGGCTATACAGGCAAGCGAGGACCAAATGGTAGCTAGGGAGAAAGAAATGGAGGAGGAAAAGACGAAGTGAGACTTTTTTATTGATGAATCAACAATCATTTAATATTGATTAGTCTGAATCACCCTTGGTAGGGTTGGTCCCTTGATTTGAGAAAAATATTAAGTCAAGTTCATCGAGCTGCGATATCATTCCAAAACCAATTTCAGGTGGGAATCCGAGCTCGAGAACATCAAGTTCCTGGCGCTCAAGGTTCGGGACCGCGAGACTCAAGTGGAAGATATGTACCGGGAGACTATGACGGCGCGAGAGAAAACGCAGGAGGTCTACAATCAGATCAGGAGGGATAAGAGCACGAGGGAAGGGGAGATCAAGAGGTAAGAGACTTTTAACGAGGGCGGGATTTTTAACTTTAAAATTACCGTGATGCAAAGGTTCGGGAGGGGGAGATGAAGGAGATGAAGGGGCGAGGGGCAGCACTGCGTATTAATGGAGACGTACACTCAACAAAAACGTCCAAATAATTATTCGATCATGAAACCAAAATACCTCCCCCCAGACTCAAATCTCTCCACCACATGATCGAGAAGCAGCGACTTGAACTCGCACAAGACGCCACGATTAAGATCGCAACGACTGCTGATTTGCCGGCTGAAGTAGCCGAAAACCTTTCGAAATCTGCGCCGGGGAATGTAGTTGGCGGTGTTATGGGTAGCGTAGGTGGCATGGACAGCGTCATGGGTGGAATGGACAGTATGGCGCAGGCGACGATTATTCCGCAGAGTAGCATCCCACAAGGTAGTATCCCCGCAGCGAGCAACATCAGTCTATCTGCCGATTTCGGTGCTGGCTTCCCCGGGGCTAGTCCGGAAATAAACGACGCACACAACCTCTCCCGCAGCCTGCAAAACATGAACACGAATACGAATCACCTGCAGCCAGCTCCCACCAACCACATCCACCAACCCATGCAGAATAACTTCGTTCATCCAACAACAAGTCAAACGGCGGGTCAAACAGTAGGTCAAACCGCTTCTCAGGCTATGTCATCTTATAATTTGAATTCGGCAGTGTACGGCGGTTTGTCTAAAACTGCTTTGGAGTTGAAAATCGCGGGGTGGCAGAAACAATCAAACGACACTCTGCTGCACATAGAGCGAGTGCAAGGCACCCTAAGAAACACTGTGGCCGGCGATAGATCCAGCTCAAGAAGAGACAAAGATAGGGGTCGGGATGGGAGGGATGGCAGGAGCCGGAGTAACAGATCCAAGGGAATTCGGGGAGGAAGTGAGGACTTTTTTCTGGAGGACAGGCAGAGGGAGGAGCGGAGGCGAGCAGAAACAGGTGCGATGCGCGAAATCGAAGACGCAGCCATGGGTAAAGAAAGGAGCAATAATAATCGGTATCGGAGTTCCAGTGGTGACCACAGAGGTGATAGGAGGAGTGTCAGCAGAGGCGGCAGCCGCGGCAGAAGTGCTGGGAGGACTAGGGATGGTGCGGGGAGCAGTGATAACATTAATCAGCTCCCCGGTGGCGGAACTCAAAGCGGTGGGCTGAGTGGAGATGGGGGAATCAGCGGAGGGCTGAGCGGCGTGGAAGCAAGTAATAACCTCGCAAACAACAACCCTCTCGCAAATAATCTAGCCATCGAAGGTGCGCACGAGCGTGCAGGTTCGTCGAGACGGAGGAGCGCTGGTCACGCCGACGTGAACCAACTTACTGCATTAGTAGACGGCGATTCACCAATGTCAGGCAGGCCAACTCCGGGAAATGCCAATGGCGGTGCCACTAATACCCTCGAGCACGCGCGAAGTATCTACGCGAAGCACAGCGCTGAGAGTAGTTCTAGTGGAGGAGGACTTGGTGGTGCCACTGGTCCAAAAGCTGGCCATGCTGGCGCACCATTCATCAAAAACGCCGACAGTGACACGCCTCCAGTAGGGAATCCAAATGGTCAGAACGCGACCTCCAACAGCCTCGTGATGAGCAGTAGTAGTCAGGGGATGCACAGTTTGCACTCTCTAGCGCCTCTCTCAGGGCTGGACGACGATGGAGGTGGATCGGGAGTGTCAGGACCCTCATCGAGATCGGGAGGGGGGAATGGTGGAGCTGGTGGAGTTGGTAACGGAAAGGCGGAGCTCACGAATCATCCGGTAGGCGGAGGAGGAACATTGGATGACGTCGCAATCAACGTGGGCAATAACGCCGATAACGGAGGAGTTGGGTTGGTATAGGCTATGGCAGATTGGATTAGGCGTCTTCCAAGAGATGATTGTCATATTATGAATGGAGTCGCCTATGTAGAGCATATCCATGGAACCATACAGAATATGTATACGTAAGGCTTTCGGACTGGCTACGAAGAAGGCACGCCGGTTTAGAAACCTGCTCCACGCGAACAAAAAACACAGAAGATTCAGAATTTGAAATGAAGAATCGATGGACGACCGCTCAAAGGTAGAATCCATGAAGTTCCCGTCATGTGTATTAACCCAAAATGAATGCTACACTTGCATTTCTTTGCAAACGTAGCACTTTTCTAAGTGTAGTTTCAGATTTGAAGAGCATAGGTGTAATGTCTATTACAGAATCCATACTCTTGTCGCTGCGCGCCAGGGGGGAGGCAAGCGGAGTGCTCTGGCGCCATAGTCACGCGAAATTACGCGAATCGATTGATGTCTCATGACTGAAATCGTCGCATGCACATTAGCTGCCAATTTAGCACACACAAGAATTTGGACGAAGGACGGACGCTTGAGCTATTCAGATCTGCCTACTGCACGCTTCCATTGCTACACTACTGGTCGTGTCTTCGTCTCTCGGGTGTCACTCCTAATTCTTACGCTTCGTTGGTTGCTATACTTATTTGATTTGTTTGGAGTCTTGAATTTCTCTGAGTCAGGTCTTCAGTTTTCGTCAATGCTCATGATGATTATTTAACTTTTCCAAATCACCCACTGTCAGGATCGAATCGACCGATTAGTGAGACGAAAGTAACATAGTAGTGAAGCATGCGACTATCATCATATGCGTATGCAGCATGTGATAGTAATCGTATGCGTACTGCGCAGGCTAGTAATGCTAGTCTGCCAGCATATTATCAGTATGAAGAGCGTAGGTGGAATGTAGTAAATGTACGTGATCCAGTAGTCTAGTGCCGCATGCTTCCCATTCCCCGGTAGTTCCGAACATTGAGGGGAGTGTAGAACCTTGAGGGTTGAACCCAACGACATTGTGCCGAGAGCTACTGTTCGAAGGTGACCCCCGAAGCCCCAAAACCCCTCCAAGTTGAAATTTATTAAATTATTCCGCTGATCGCATCAAGTATCGCACGCTAATATGGGCATTCTCGGAAGTATACTATCCGCCGCGGGCATGGGCGTGGTCAATTTCTTTAGGCCCGCTCCGATAGTAGGCCAAATTGAGGGACCCACTGCTTTAATGCCGGACGACGTCGAGCTCGATTTACCTGAAGAAGGCGAGGAGTTTCAGGTGCCGCCGGGTAGGATAAAATATTATATTTGAAATACGATCAGACTAGTACTTAATACGTTACTAATGATCACTCGTTATTAATGATCACCCATTGACATTCTCGAAATTCGCGGTTCGGTCGGGATTAATAAGTTGAATATCTTAAGCTCATATTCAAATAATACCGAGTTCGAAAGAATCGCGATCTTATCAGACTTATCTCTCAAATCTTCGATCAAATAAACTCACAAAAACTTCCACCACCCCCGCCCAGACGACCGCTACTACGACTTCACCCCCTCGAACCTGCAAGCGTCAGCCGCGGAGGCGTTCGCGACGGAGGCTACTAAAGGAGCAAATATCACTGTCGGGCACGCACGGCAGGCTCTGCAGCATACAGAAATGATGCTGGCCACAATCAGAGACCAAATGCACCAAAGCGCTCATATCAAGTTCAATCCGGAGATGTAATCTATTAGATGCGCTAGGCCGCGGGTGTAAAGTGTAATCCGGAGATGTAGGGTACAAGTTTTAGTATTGAGGGAAATCATGAATGATTTGAAATTTAAAAGTCAAGTTGATGGAATATGATGCCAATGACAATGCCATTTATATTTTCTCTACATTTTATAATACGAAATGTATTTCTGTATCGTAATTACGAAAGTCAGGTGTGCTGTATTACTTGAGAGTTTCGGAGGAATATCAATCACGTGTATCTGGGTTTCGGCTTTCGTAAGAATCACTCATTCAGAATTCAGTATCAATCACTCATTATTTCGTTCTCATTATTTCGTTTCTCAAGGTACTGCTCCAACAACCCCCCTGCCCACGATCCCAAGTACGTGTTCGCAGAAACCGGAGAGGCGCCCACAAAAGATCAACTCCTCGTGCAAAGTCAACTGGAAAAACTGGAAAAGGACTATGAAAGCCAGGGCGTTGCGCCTACAAGTCGGTATGTGCAGGGCGCCAAGCAGAGAGGGACGCCTGAGTATACGTTGCGGAATAAGCAGGAGGACTTCTTTTGAGCCTTTGAGGCATGGTCACACTCAGTGCATAAGGATAGTAAAACAGCGTGAAAGTTGGTCGTCCGATTTCCAATTTTGCGGTCAACTGAACATGAGATGATTAACACAAAAACAACCGAGGAGCGAACTGGTATGGATTGGTTTTTTTCTTGAACGTAAAAGAGGTAGAAGCGGCAATATAGGGTTGATGTACTACTCTGTTTAGCTTTTTCGTGCGGATGAAGTGTGCTCTTGACTTCCAGTGTGCTAACTTTCTGGAAGCGCCAGTATTTGGATTTCATTTCCCGTAAAAAAATCGCGCAACTTAAATGTCTGCGACAATTGTTCTCAACATAACACCAGCCGCCAGGTGGGGACGGTGAACCAAACGAGTACACCGGTACAAGCGAACATCGTTCGAATAGTGTGTGGTGTTTTGCGTTAATAGGATTTCTATCAATCCTTAATAATCACAAATAGAAGTACTAGCGCATCCGTAGATAGGAGTCGGACTATTTCGTCGCTTTAAGCTACTAGAGTCTACACCGTCGGTATCCACTAACATATGCCCGCCCTCCAATACTGCGGTCCTCCCCACTCTAATTTAGTAGATTCCCCCTCCTCCACGATGTCTACCAATACCGGTGGTTCCCGGGGAGGCTGTCCGGTGAGTCAAGGCGGCGCTCAGAGCGGGAAAACGGTAGCAACCAGTTGTCCAGGCAGTTGCAGTTATCTCGACGGGATTTTCGGGAATGCAGGATCGATTTGCGGAATATCATGTGCGCACCTGGGCGCCGCAGCCGGTCTCGCATGTGCGGGGCTGGTCGGTTATAAATATTTTGGCGGTGGAGGTCAGCGGAAATGCCCGGCAATGAAAAAAGATGGTGAAAAAATCGATACTGCGGAGATCCAGAAGAACGAGAGCGGCGAAAAGACCGAGCATTCCGGCGGCTTCAACCTCAAATACGTGAAGCGGTTGTCGGACGCGCTCCTCGCCAAATTTAGCAATGCCAAAAAGTCCATGAACCCGATGAACCGCAAACATCCAGTTGTATTAGTGGAGAAGGGTGCGAAGGGTCAGGAACAGGATCAACGGTTGTTTATGCAAATGCTCTGGCTAAAAGAGCTCATTCCGGGAGTCACTCAAGCGCCGGCCGGAGCTATAACCGCAGGACCTCCCGGCAGCAGCAGCAAGCTTAAACTGACTACGCGACTACTCCATCAGGAGCTGGCTGTCGCCGGCATTCCGCACGTTATGTACGACGATGTGAATGATTTTTCCAAAGTCGGTGTGCTCACCTGGAGCGGGAATCCGAGTCATTTTAGTGGCAAAGTGCGCGAGATTTTTCAAAAGGTCGCTGGGGGAGGGGTTTTTGAAGTCGAAGAAGGGTTGATTACCATGTCAGATGACGAATTCAGATCGAAAGTCAGGGAAAAAGCCAAAGAAGCTCAAGGAGAAAACAACGCAGGGGAAGGTGTTCTAATACTACGATAAAGATTTTACCATGAAGAATAAGATTTCGAATCGTTATCTGTCATTTGAATTTGTGATTAGCATAAAAGTCATGTGAATCGCGCACACGTATTTCACACAAGATCACGATGCGTTCCAGAAATTACGTGCAATTGGGACTCCATTCCCGCTAATAGTGACTATACGAAGACTGTTACATGAGTATTTCATCTTCTACGCCCACAAGGTACCTCCTTCTTCGGCGGTCGCAAGAAGTCCCAGACTATGCAGAAAATCGCGCTCAATCCTCTCGAAGTCACTCTCCCTATGCTCGGGAAGACGTACAGCAATGGCCACGAGATCGACCTCAACTTCGCTCTGATGAAGAAGCCAGTTAAGGCGTGCATGGAGGATGGTGAGCTAAATCATCACTTGATAAAAACACGGCTCGATGCGTGCATGGATGTCAGATGATGGAAGAATCGGAGGATAGTGGTGGGCTGAACCATCAATTAGAATCTGATTAGAATCACGATCTCCATAATTACTAATCCCTGGATTGCAAATCTCACACTTCATGATTTCTCGCTCTGTTTGTCATAATCCGATTCAATTTCGCTCTGATGAAGAAGCCAGTTAAGGCGTGTATGGAGGATAGTGAGCTAAAAGAATCAATTAGTATCAGATTCACGGTCTCTTCAATCTGACAATCATGATGTCACATGGGGTAGTCCCGTAGTCCGTGGATTTTAAATGTCATATTAATATGATTTATGATTTCTCGCATGATTGTCATAATCCGATTCAATTTTCTCTCCCCGTTTCCCTGAGGTAGCAACTTCGGCATCTGGTACCCTCTTCGTCGTACGGGTACATTTTATATGCAGAATCCGCTGGAGCAATGTCGGATGTTACTGGAACATGCTGTTATTGGAAGAAGCTACGGTGAACTCGGAGCGGCGTATGACGTTCGTTTGGTTTCTTATGGACTGGATGAGAAAGATAATGAGTTCATTATTGGCATTGTCGGGAAGGAGCTGCATCCGCTGAGCAAGGTGAGCCTTACTTTATTTCAGATTCGATTTAATAGCGTGCAATTTTCGTATTATCATGCAATTTTCGCAATGTCGAGCTACGTTTGAAAGTGGAAGTCCGAATTAAACTTAATACTTAGAACGTATGGCAAAAGTGAACATTAATTTTGCTAGCACCACCCCTAGTACCTCATGTTAATTTCTCCTCCCCTCCAGGTAATCCAGGACATGCGCAAGACGAAGCACACCTCCGAATTTATGGCGAGTTTGGGCCCGTTTTTCGTGGGCGAGAGAAAATGGCAGTACCCCCAGAATTGGGAGGCATATGAACAAGAGCAGTGGGGGGAGAAGATGGTTTGAGGGACAGATGGTCGGATGTTGCGAACGAAATCATGTATGGAAGATATGTGTGGGCATAGGGGGAAGAGAAGGTGATGAAAATTGTAATACTACGGATGGATGAGAAGAGAAGGTGCGGGTTTTGAAGTTCTGGCAAGGACGACGAGCTGGACAAAGGGAGGAGAGATACTCAACAGGCGCAGGGTAATGTTGGAGACATAGTAGAATGATGGTGTTGGAAACCATTTCGAAGGCGGTCACAAATTTCGAGGTTTTTTTTCCTCGAAAATCGAGCGAAAAAGCTGATAATCCGGGAAAACAGGAAGATTTTTTCCTACCGAGAAGGAAATGATAGGCATGGTGTGTCTGAAGAGCGAGGTACCGGAACGTCAAACTCTACGAGACTGTACAAATTTTTGGCTTGGCGAATTTTCGTCAAATCTGGATGATTCATCGATTCGCAACGAAGCGAAGGAATACTATTTGTATCTACGTCTAGCGTGCATGATCAGCTTGTTAACGTGTGCAGTGTGTGTGGATTTCGCGCAAGAGTGGTTGTCTATGACGACGTGCGTGTTCACAGAGGCGGCAAATGTGGTAAATGGTTTATGATTCTCGACTTTTTCACCAAGTCTATCCTGGAACTCCACATTATGCTAACCGACAGTGCTTTTCTTGTACAATAGGTATTACTGGCATTAGTCTCGGAAACTAACGTATTGCATACCCGCAACGGACCTAGTATAGTACCTGTGCAACAGTAGAAGTCCAAGATGCCTCGCTGGGGCAGCGGCGGATACCGCTGGGCGAAGGCGCGGAATGCGTCTCAGTGCGGGTGGAGCGCGGCGTTTAACAACCAAAAGCGGTGTTTGGGGTCGATGGCGGTGAGAATTTGATTATTACTTTTCAAGGATGGGGAGCGGCGATTTTGACGGGCATTGAATTTAAGTACGTATTGTGTACAAATTATGCTATCGATACAACTAAAACCTGAACGAGAAGCAAAAGCTATTAAGAGGTATTTTATTAATTATTTCCGGGGCCGCGAACCGCCCCCCACCCCTATTTCAGCGCTAAAAAAAATGGGGTGAAGAAGAAAAAAATGACATTTTCATGAGGTATTCGGTATCCGTTGCGGGCCGCTCGCTCGCTTCGCTCGCTCACGCCCCCAGATGATCCAAGGACGATCGGAAATAGCTCACAATCGCCAAGCTCGCTCGCTCCGCTCGCTCGCTTGTCAAACAGGGTGGCTCCCTCACTCGCTTCGCTCCTTCGTTCGCGTCGGGCTCGCTCCGCTCGCCCAACCAAGTCATCGCACGCCAGTCAGTTCCCCCGCCACCAGCAACAATCACAACAGATGACGCCCCGATGGTTGGCTCACTCTTACTACCCTTCGCTCGTTCGCTCGCACTTTCGCAAACCTTCGCCCACAACGAACCAACCCCCCTATTTCATCCTAGGATGAAATCGAGCAATAAATAAAATCACTCAAAACAAATACCAGTGATTCAAAAAAAAACTCACCCAGGGCCGCCGCTTCGTCCTAGGAGAGCAAATGCCATTGAATGGATTTGCGGAGCAGCAGCGATTTTTGCAGAGCTCCGCTGCCAGCAGTCTCTACTCAGCAGCTAGCACAGAAGTGGAGCCGGCGGAGCAGGTAAGTACTAAACTGCAGTATTGCTATAGATCATATTGCTATAGATATTGCGAGTACGGAGGTGGAGCCGGCGGAGCAGGTAAGTGTAAGTAGTAAGTACTAAACTGCAGTATACTAGTGCTGTATACTATTGCTATAGATCGTGTAGTAAAGGCTTTACTAAAGCTCAATATTTTGAAGTATCTGCAACGAAAAATATTATTGATCATCCTTTCCAACCATTTAATTTTTCGCAGGCAGCCCCAAACGGGCCAAAAGAGATTGAGGCTATGTCAGCACCAATTATTGCTTAATGCCCAAATTAAAATCAGGCCCTCGCCGAAGCGATCGAGGAATGTGTCAGCACTTAATATACTACGCCCATTCCCCAGGCCCTTGCTGAGGCGATCGAGGAATATGTCAGCACCAATTATTGCTAATAATAATAATGCCCAAATTAAAATCAGGCCCTCGCCGAAGCGATCGAGGAATATGTCAGCACCTTAGGCCTATGCCCATTACCAATATGGAGCTGGACTTCTTCAAATAGTTGTAAGATACGCTAACAAAGATTGAATATGGCCAATAACAATATGGAGCTGGACTTCTTCAAATAGTTGTAAGATTCATATTCCCAATAGTAATATGGAGCTCGACACCCTCAAATGACAAACAAGTTCTAATTTGAAGAAATGATAGGATACGTAATACTGTTTTCGGGCGACATGAAATAGCTCTAGGAAATAGTTGTATGCAGTCTTTCGAGTCTTCGATATCTCCAACTACTGATAGTTGAAACTTCAACAGACATCGACCCCCGATACTCCGTGAGGCGAAATCCATCCTATAAATAATAACCTGCCCAGTTGAAACCTAATAACAGGTATCTCACGCTGCGAGACGAAATCTATCCTATAACCCGCTCAGTTGAAACCTTAACAGGTATCTCAATATACGGAACCAACCAACACGGCGTTAGGAGGCTCTCGAGCTAAATCTAAAGCTAAGGCGCTCTCTAGCTAAGGCGCTCTCCTCTGGTGATTTCTATCGGTGTCTTCGGGTGGTGTTCAGTGACGCTAAAACACCACCACCACCAGTCGGTATCCTACCAATGTCGAAGGATCAAAGGACGTCGTCTTGGGGTTCATAGGCAATACCATGTGGGTTCCGGGAATAGGCAGTATAATGTCGGTTCAATGTGAGGTGGACTAGTGGAGTCAGGTCCGGGGATGTTGGCCAGGTGCGGGTCTGGGGGTGTTGGCATTGCGCTGAATGGTTCATGATCGCGGGAGGGTCATCAGTAAGATGAGATCTGAGGCGTAGAAAAACCGGTAGGAAGAAAAAACAATATTCGGAGAAACAAAGGAGAAAGATAGGAGAAACATAGCCTAGGAGGAAGGTAGGAGAAAGTTGATCATGACATACGTCGTGCACATAATCTGCATATCTGAAGATTGCAGTCGATGGTGTGCGACCCCGGTAAGAGTAATTATGAAAAGGCGTCAAATGAAGTATCTGTAATATAGAAATAGCGCGATCAAAGGCACGATCCACGATTTTTATGTTTGAGAAGGAAAATTGTCTATGTTTGAGATGGTTATAGACGGAAAGCTCCAATAGAAATGCTGGTAAGCAAAGTGTACATTAGAAGCTGTAATACAAATGCTGGTAAGAGTGGCCGGAAATGCTGTGCGGACTCGGTTGCGACCTGGGGAGACGATTGCAAAGATGATTGCAATTTTTGTTGTTAGGAGTTTGTCAGGAGTTTGTCATACAACTGACGAGGAGAAGGAAGTGGTTAGGACCTGAAAATTGAGGAGGAAAAGCTAAAACAGAGGGAGCTGATGGGCAAACCAGGTGGGCAAACCAAGTGGAGACAAGAAAGACATGTGAGACGCTGTCCTCCAGAAACATTAAGCTCGAGAAACACTGTCCTGGAGAAACGCTGTCCTTAACCGCCGAGAACCGCTGCTGTTTTTGGTCTAACTATTGCTGACACACCTCGTTAATTTTGGTTGACCGTGGTTTCTGATTAATTCATGGTCTTGGTTAAGCTGTTCACATCTCAAGCTTCGTTTTTTGTGAAGGTGGAATCGGTTGGTGTCAAATCCTTCATTGTTTGGTTGTTACATGGGTTGTTTGTTGTTGTTTGTTGAGTTTGTTTGTGGTTGTATTATTATTTTGTATTTATTATTTGAATTGGAATCGTTTGGGTTTATTATTTTGAATTTTCAAGTAGGTTTTTGTTGAATGATTAGGTCCGGATTGGTAATAGGGTAGGATCATTGTCAAATGTCGGTCGTAGTTGTTTGGGTTGGTGGTCTTGGGGCAATCGTGATTCATGTTTTTGGAGTATTTTCGTGATCGTGACCATTATGATATCATCATCATCATGATCGTCGCCTTCTCGAATCTCCTCGACACTTTTTTTGCGCGGAATTTCGCGAAGTGCCACTGCAACGTTCCCCGTCGTTGAGTCGTTCCGAAATTGTTCGATCGGGATTGAACTGGTGTTTTTCACACCATGCAACGGAAAATAAATTTCTGTAAAGACTAGTTGATATAATCTGGATTCCAGTCGATTCACTCGAAACCAAAAGTTCTGTCAGTTTCCAACAGACTAGTTACGCAGTGTCAGTTTGGTCGAGACTGCAGTGCGTGATTTCTTCCCAAGTGTGAATACAAAACTCCCCACGTGTGATTTTAAATGTCTCCCCATGTGTGATTTTAAATTTCTCCCCACGTGTGATTTTGAATTCTCCCCACTTGGGAATACACAACTCCCCATGTGTGACTGCAAAACTCCCCCGACGATTTTTATACGACTCGGAGTGGTATTGATTTGGTATTGATGTTGAAGTTGTTAATACGTATTAGTGACATACATTAACTATCAGTACACTCCCATAAAATTACTAATTACAGCACATCAAAATGGGTTTGACATTTACTTATTAATTTCCTGATCATGATCTCGAGTCTTCACGCGAAATCAATTCTTCCATTCCAACGAAAATGCAGGGCCGGGTGGCAAGGGATTGAGATGCGGAATCAAGTCGGCAGCTGGTAATTAGATCACGCCGACAGTGAGGAATAAGAGTGTAATAATCGTCCCTTCTCCGGAACATTGAGCGATATTACAATAATTAGTGATATGTAATACTGTCTTAAAGACCATTGGCATCAGATTCAACGAAGCGCAATCAACCCTCCACTCTACCGCTTCCATCAATCTATCGCTTCCATCAAATTCTATCTACCGATTCTACCACCACTAAGGCATCATCCAAAATCCATCTATAGCCGATAGATTAGCCCAAAATGTCGTATCTGCTTCCGCATTTGCACTCTGGATGGGCGGTTGATCAGGCCATTTTGTCTGAGGAAGAAAGGCTCGTTTGTATCCGCTTCGGCCACGACTGGGACCCAGAGTGCATGGTCATGGACGAAGTCTTGTCGAAAATTGAAGACGATGTTCGATTGTTTGCGGCGATTTATCTGGTCGACACCAAAGAAGTCAAGGATTTTAATACGATGTAAGGAACTTGTATACTATACGATGCATGATGTATTTTTTCGAATCTTCAATGATGACGATGTATGATGCATTTTCGAATCTTCAATTGAACGAACTGATCCAATTTGAAATCTTCCAAAACACACTTAGGCGCGAGCTCACGACAGAAGCTACATCCTCGTGCCCATAAAACAAATTCCTCCACGAACAAAGACAGAACAAAAAACCAACCAGGTACGAGCTCTACGACAAATGCATCCTGATGTTCTTCTACCGAAAAAACAAGCACTCAAAAATTCCCAGGTACGAGCTCTACGACAAATGCATCCTGATGTTCTTTTATCGGAACAAGCACATGATGATTGATTTGGGGACGGGGAATAACAATTACATAAATTGGGCGATGAAGAACAAACAGGAGGTGATTGATATAATGGAAGAGGTGTACAAAGGAGCGCGGAAAGGGCGAGGTTTGGTGATTTCACCGAAAGATTATAGCACGAAGTATAGATACTAAGGAGAGTCGGAGTATTATTCCCAAGGAGTAGTAAACTCACTCCCGAGAGGTGCACAGCTCCTAGGGAGAGTACTCAGAACTACTACTAGTGGCTCACGCTGCGCAGCGGTTGTGTTTTCTCGTGCAAAAAGGAACGCCGGAGAAAATGATACTGAGGGTTGGAAGGGAAATCCTCAACTATACTTGGGGATACGGGCAGCATGCCATGATCAGGTCCTCGTAGGGTCACTGGTGAGCGGGGCTAGTCGATAAAGTTAACCATCATAGGGTTTAAACTTTATTCATGCGGCGAACACTTTTTGGAGTACACACAACTCCACAGAAACTCGATTGAAAGAGTCCAATAGGCTCGGTTTTTTGTTCAAGTTTTTTTTTTAGAAAATTTAACATCCTGGCGGAGATAGTAGTTCATACTTGTCCCGATGTACTAGGCATGATATCCCGACCGCATAATGCGAATCAGAAGCATGGTTGTAAATCATATGTTGTGCTTGTGTGACATCGTGAGTAAAAGATTTCTCCCAGATGTTAAATTGTGGGCAGATCTTGAAGCATATAACCTTAGCAGCTGCTTGTATCATATATTTGGATTGAAGTAAGTATCAGTATTGTATCAGTATTGTTGTTGCAAGCAATACAGCGATCTTGATTTTCTAAGATACTCTCGCCCGGTGTTCCTTCCGTGGTGTTTCTTTGCTGGCTTTAGCAGTGGCATTCTTCTTCCTGAATCTAAACTTTAGGCGTTTGGTCACCCTCCCCCGCTTACAATCTTCCCTCAAGAGGCAAACTACAATCTGCCCCAAATGCCCCCAATGTCGGGAATTTCCCGCGACTTAGGCGCATTCTGTGCCGGGGACGTCATCCTCTTGCGTGTGAAGAAGAAGACGCAAATGAAAGACGGCGGAGATGCGTCGTTCGCTTATGCGTGCGCGAATGGCATAACCAGCAATGAGATATCGGTGAAGCCGGTATGCTATCATTGCTCTTGAGGAAATTTACACGGGAGATATACTACTGATTTAGACGGGAGTAATATTGTTTAGGTAATTGTAGTTGGAATTAATTTATTCCTGATGCGAATGCAAGGTGCAACACTTTCCTGAGACGGCTCACTAGTATTTTCTCACATGACAAAGTTGACACTGCACGATCTTCAATCTGGAATGATTGAATCATGCATGTCCTATTATCAATTTATTATTCTCGTAGGAATTATGATTTCGCATTCTTAATACTCCGGAACGTCGACATCCCCAAGGTCCGCGACATCCACCGCGCCGAGGAGGTCGATGACGTGCGCGATTGCCTCTTCAAAGTCATTTACAAGTGTAACTACAACGCACAAGCAGATTACGAACATATCTTGAAGAATGTGAATCACACTACTGGGGAGAATGGTGCGGAGGGAACGAGGTTCTCGGAACAAGATCTACATAACGCAAAGGAGAAGATGGAGAAGGTGAGAAAAAGACAAGGTTTTCCGAGCAGGATCTTCATAATGCGAAAGGGAAGACGGAAAAAGTATGAGGGACGGTTGCAGTAAAAGTGAGAGGGACGCTTGCAATACTGGTGATTTTGATTGAAAATACATGTTATGTTGAGGAAAAGAGGGAGAGGGTAAGAGGATTGACATTCCAGTAATACTAAAGAGACGGTATCGCTTACCGATGGTACTCAAACTTCCTCGTGTTGTGACGCTAAGGGACATAAGTAGTCTCCTCCCTCTCCCAGGAAGCCCGCCAAAACCGCGAGAAGCAGGAGCGGCGCGGAACGCTCGCTTACGGCGACACTATCCAGCTTTTCCATCTGAAAAGCGGCAAGTTCATCACCGTCCAGCCTCTGCACTTCGCGCCTGGGGAGAAGCAGAATAAGTTGGTTGGGCTGTCGTTGGGAAATCAGTATTCAGCTGTGAAGCTGACACCGTTTTATCGGTGAGGGATCGAATAAAATTTACTCCATTGCAGTGAGGTCGCGGGAATCAAGGATTCGTAACTTCAAACAGGAAAAATACTTAAGAATGGAAGTAATTACTTCAATATTTTGTACTGTACTGACAGTGACAAACGATTACATCCACCACCCAATTTCCATTCCCATCCCCAAATCATAATGCCCCAGCCACAAAGTCCAAGGCGAGAAGATCCGCTTCGAGGAGCAGGTGATGTTGAATATCCCGGGGCTAGGGCCTAAATGGAATCTTCATACGTCTGAAGGGGAAGTCGCTTTGGACAAGGCAGGCGTAGGTGCCGTTGGGGATCAGAGATATGAGCTCAACTGCGGTGAGAGGGATTCGAGGGGAATTGCGGTGAGAGGGATTCGAGGGGAATTGCGGTGAGAGGGATTCGAGGGGAATTGCGGTGAGAGGGATTCGAGGTGAATTGCGGTGAGAGGGATTCGAGGGGAATTGCGGTAAGGGGAGAGTTGGACGGCAATCATACTAATGGGATCAACTAAATCGATGCTATCGAAATTGGAAGCGAGTTTTTCCACTATTGTAAACGAGTTTTTCGACTAAAAAACAAAAACCAGCTGCCTCCGACCCCAACGGCTTCTTCCCAATCCTGTATTCGCGCGATCCGACATCTCTCAACTTCGGCAACGTCGTCCGGCTGTATCATTGTCAATTTGAGTCGTTTTTTGGGGCGTCGTGTGCCATAGCGAAACCGGATCAAATGGAGATGGAGGTTCAATCGTATAAGGAACTGAGCAATGTGGTCTTAGGAAACGTCGACCCAGCGAACGGAAATGTCGTCCGGGAACTCAAGAAAGGCCGAGCACATGTCGCTTGTGATGGCGTTGGGGGTAGTTACAGGGCGTCGACGACTAATGCAGTGGCGTTGTCCTCTTCCGCGGGTACGGTGGCTGGTAGTAGTAGTAGTACTGGTCCGATCGTCCCGGCAGGCAGCAAGTTAATTATGGAAGATTTGGACATGGTTTTCAATCACGCTAGCAGCGCTGATTCCTCTAAGTTTCTCGAGGACAAAGCAAATTATCCGATGGTGCTGAGGTTTGAAGTCGGAAATAGTAAAAACCAGAAAAGTATTGCGAAGCCGGCGAAATCCCCATTCTTTAAAAAACGGGCGCATGAGACATATAATGCCCCTGAGAATGTTTGGGCCAAGGGTAATCCGAAACTCAATAACTTTAGTTAATGCTAACCAGTCTTTCAGAATTTCAAACTTTTGATTGCATGGAGGAGGACTATAATATTCTACAGTCACATATGAATATGATATGAATCACGATGCATTTCTGCATATTGGAAAGCAACACTCCTTATTTGGATTCCTATCGTTTATTTGGATGTTCAAGGTATTTGGTTGATCGAATCGCCCGAGAAAATGCGGGGAGGCGGCGTGGAGTGGAATTCGAAGGGGAAGGAGGCAGATCAGGAGAGTCCGAGAAATGGAGGTGGTTCTGGAGGAGGAGGATGTGCTTCTTCTGGAGCAGCCGGTCCTGAAGGGAAGCAGCGGCTCTGCTTGCGTCATGTCGGGAGTGGGAGGTATTTGGCTGTGGATGTGAATGGGAAAACGAGTAAAGGCGGCCTGCAACTGACAATGAAAGATAAGCTGGAGGAGGGGAGTTGCGTTTTTTCGCTGGAACCGATTGAGACCAGGGGTGGGGATGATGATTTGAGTACTTATCATTATGCACTAATAGCATTTGAACAGTACTACAGAGGCACAGGTTTGAGGCATGATCTGAATGATGATCTAGCGCCAGCAGGTACACGTCGAGTCCAAAACGAACGAGAAAAAAATAGACTTAGTTAGATCCAAATCCCATCCAGAATCGTCCGGTTGCGTCTCATCAAGCAGAGTGCGTGGTTTAATTTCGTTCTGCCACCAAGGCAAGTACTACTATGTCTCCACACGCGGAACACGCAAGAACAAGGTTGTGGAGGGAGTAGGGAGGAGCTGTTTGAATTAGCAATTTAGCACTACCTGCATAATGATCATAATCTCAATACCTCAAATCTGGATTTCATTCCCCATGTCGTGCCTCACTTCATTCTCGATTTCATTCTCGATTTCAGTCCCCATTCACTCCCCATTCGCTCCCCATTCCTCCCCCTTCCCTCTCAGGACAAAAATTCCCTCGTGGTGACCTCCTTTTCGTCCGAAGCAATAGGCGAACGCCGGGTTCGCGACGCCATCCAAGTCGATATTCTCAAAGGGGATAAAACGCCGCAAGACAAGACCTCTCAATTTCTGCGTCAATGCGTCATGGATATAGATTCAGCGCAGGCTAGAAAGAAATTCTTCGAATCCAAAATCCAGTGGATTCACCATTGGAGGGAACAGAAGGAGAGTCAGAATGGGAGTTCATTAAATGACTCCTTGCTATCGAAGGATTCCAGCAAGAAGTCCAGCCCAGGAACTGCCGCCAGAGGAACTTTGACGACCAGTCCCGGGGGCGGCAAATTGACGAAACGGGAGGTGGCGTTGCGACGTTTTCACCAAAACCAAGTCGAAGATCGTGTTTATGGGGAGATGAAAGAGAATATTAACAAAGCGGTGGTGAGGAGGAGATTGATGAGGTGGTGGTAAGGAGTAGCATTTTGCGTAATTCAATTTTCGGATGATTTCACTTGTGAAGATGTATTACGTGATCAATGAAATTCGCGTATTAGAGTTCCAATACCAAGATTCAATTGATAGATGTGCTTCAGTAACGCCTTCCCAACACTTATACCCCCAGGAATTCCTCCTCCAAGACGCCGACGGCTCCCTAAACGACGACTCTGACGATAAAAAAAGCAAAAAACCCTCGAGCAAAAAAGACACCGACAAAAAGAAGTCCGAAAGCAAATCTGACAAAAAGAAATCGGAAAACAGTAAATCAGGAAGTGGCGGAGGAAAGAATAAATCCGGAAGTAGTGGCACCAGCAATAATAGTGGAGGATCCGGAGGCGGTCAGAACAAGTTTAATGCTCTGAAAATCCCGGCTGGGGCCAAGTCGAATTCCTTAAGGCAGAAGGTGTACAAAGAATTGAAAATTTTAGATGCGACAGTCGATTTATTTCAGACGATGTGGTGCAGAGGAGGCTGTAAAATAACGAAGAAGGAGAGTCGGGCGGTGGTGGATTTGTATGCACCGGGGTTGCTGGAGGTGGAGGAGGTAGGAGGTTTGAATCATTAGGGAAGTCGCGATGTATAATTGAATTTCAAATCTGTGGTGGATTTCCAGGAACGGTTGATGAGATTAGTTCAGACTAGTACCACTCCTCAATTTTTCAGTCTCAGACTGTCTCAGTTATTTGGTTCCCGGATGCATCCAAAATTAGCAATTACCGAACATTGTCATTATTACCCCTCAGGACGCCCGCGCCATCCCCAACGACTCCCCGCGTTCTGACTTCTCCGAGACGCAACAAGCCGCGAATGGCGGAAAACCCGCGAAAATCAAGATTGAATGCTTAAAGATGATCCTAATTCTATGGATGAAGACGTTTGAGCTGAACGCGGTTAATGAGATCTACTTTGAGAAGAATAAGTGGATGGGACTTGTAAGAATCAGAAGTCACAAGTGTGTCGCTGTTAAGTTAATGACTCTGAGATCTAATCACCCTGAGAAGAATAATTCACATGTCGGAAAGAGCGGTCTCGTCTCAGCTAATTCTCTACTTGAATTTCCCTCCCCAGCTCAACTCCTACGACCGCCTAGACTCAGCTTTATTGAATTTCCCTCCCCAGCTCAACTCCCTCAACGGCCTCGGCCTCGGCGCTGCAGCGGTCTTCTCCAAACTAGTGGACACCAATATCAACCTAGTGGAGAAAATAGACCAAAGAGAGATCGAACAGTTTTTGTCGTTCATTCGAATCCTCGGACCGGATGCGACGTGGTTGCAGTTTTTGAAGTGTTTATGTTCGTGCAAAAATGTTCCGATTGCGGAGAAACAGCAACAAATTCTGAAGAGCTTGTATTTTCAAGGTAAGATAATTGCGATTGAGTATCAGGGGTTCTCAGTTCTGGTTGTGAAGAGTTTGTTTTCATGAACATTTCCAAAAAAATTAAATCTCCAGGCGACTTCGCCACCCAGAACACAACCCAGTAACACGTCTCCCAGGTGACTACGCCACCCAGGCAGACAGCGTCAGACAAACCCTTTCCCAGGTGACTACGCCACCCACGTGACTACCGACTAACACATCTCCCAGGGGACTTCGCCACCCAGGCAGACAGCGCCAGACAAACCCATTCCCAGGTGACTACGCCACCCAATCCGACAAAGACCGTTGGGGCCGCAATCGGGAAGACCTCCTCCTAGCCGTCCGCCTCGCCGACTCAAAAGAGAATGGGGAACCTCTTCCGCAACTCTCAGAATTACTCAGCGCTCAAAAACGAGCTCTTCTGTCGTCTGCGGATAGTGGTGGGGGGGATTTGGGGGCAAGTGGTGTTCTGGGCGAGGGGTTGGTGACGGGGGGGCTGAGGGAGATATTGGTGAGACTCCCAGGGGAGAGATTCTGATTCTACAGTATGATTGGTCTTCGACCTTGAATGAGCTTTGAAGACAATGAATACACCATGAGTAGGATGAATGATAACTTAAGTAAGTAATCGAATCCATGGCACTGCCACCAATTTTCCAGGTCACCTGGTCCCACCGCGATCGCGCCGCTACCTGGGGTCTCTCCGATAATGAAGCACTTTACTTCTCGCCCGAAGCTCTGGGTCTCCCGACCGTACGCGTCAAAGGGGATAAACGGAAATGGGTATATCTGAGGGATCTTACGGATGTGTTGAATAAAACGAGTGGCGGTGGCGCTGGGGTCGGACGAGCGAGGAGTATTGTGGGGCATGCGAAATCGGGGAGAAATGATAGAAGTCTCGCCGTGGAGGCTGCCAATCGTCAAACACAGCAGATGAGTGTATTTGACAAAAATATGATCGGGTCTGACGGGGATAAGGTTAACAAGGACAATAATGCAACCGACCCTAACGGTGCAATACCGACCCCATCTGGTCTAAAAGTCGTCGTCCCGTCTCCTGTTTCCACCACAGCATCTGGGTCGCCTGCGGAATCTTGTACTACTTCGGCTTCGGCATCCTCATCACTTCTCACGGACGGTGGTCACCCAGTCAAGCCCTCAACTCCCCGAAAATCCGTCGCGGCGAGTCGGCAATCGGTGTCGTATGTCGACAGTGCCGCTCTAGACGAAGCCCGCGAGAAAGCGCAAAAAGTGCTGTGTAACTACTTTTACGCGCAACTAGATCTCTTGGCGCACATGTGCTTGAACCGCCAGCTGAACTGCATTTTTGCGCTGGAGGAAGAATACCATTACGAACTCTGCGTTATTGGGATGAGCGATCAGCGATTACCAGCCGCAATCAGGAGTGGCTTCACTTTACTCATGGATCATTTATGGTTAAGGAGAGCGCCGCATCAGGATCTGCAATTGCCGGCGAGGATTCGGGATTTGTCGTGTTCTGTGCAGGGGAGTGAAGGCGATGTCGGCGATATGGCAGCTTTAGAGGATGCTGACATGCGGAATGGTGCGAATGACAATGCGAAAAGCCCGCTCGAAATCTCGCGCAAGACCAGCCTAACATCCTCGGATGGTCAGTTGAATGCTGGGCCTATGTTGAGTTCCCACCTCCGCAGCAACGTCCACACCACTTTATCCATGCTCGATGACGGTGACGCGAGGAGCAAATTTGTACCGCGATTCACCTTATCCGGAAAATCTGCGGAACAATCTCTCATCGATAACTGCAGCAAACTCTCAGCGCAGAATAATCAGCTTCCCAAAAATTTAGTGAATTTCTACCAGAACATTTCGCCGAATAAATTCCAACTGATCGTTTCTTATGTGATCGGGCACATGAAATCAATAGAAGGCAAACTAGTGCATGCTGATACGATTGGAGTGGATTACACAGCCAGATTGATGAGGATTACCTTGCAGTTGCTCAGGACCGGGTTTGTGAGCAATGCGAGCCAGATTGATGAACTCATGAAAGCAACTCTGCTTGCTATGGACGGGAGGACAGATTGGCTGAAGGACGATCGCGAAATGGGGTATTTGACGCCGAGAACGAAAATGGAATTCGGAAATTCAAATCAGCATTCGAATTGGAATGGTAGTCATTCCAGAATGACCGTAGATCCCAGTTACCCGAGCAAATTTGGGGCTGAAACGATCCCGGCGACATCTGCCAGCGCCGGCTCGAACTCGGGTGACAACGGGTCTAACCGGGGTAGTGGTGGCGTAGTAAATAACGTGATCAGCAACTTACTGGGGAGTGGGAGCGTCGCCGTCGAAGATAGTGCTGACCCTTTGCTGCAGGATACGAGTATGAATAATATCGACGTATGTGATCGAAATAACCCTAACGATCGCAACAACGATCCAAATAATGCCATGAACGTCACAACCCCAACCGAACTCGGAACCATCGTCGCAGAAGTGAAACAATCCGCCCGATCGAATCGATCTGATAATCGCAGCGACGGTCAGCAGTGGTCCGCCCGGTCGCAGCCGCAGCAATGGTCCGCCAGGTCTCAGCAAATCCAGTTATCGGCGAGGCAGACTGAGGGTGTCCCCGTTTGCGCGATGAAAACCGACCCTGCTGGCATTTTCCCTCCCACGGATGGTGCTGAGTCGGGGCACGCTTCTGCGAATCCTCGGTATAGAGAATCCCCTAAAAACATCCCAATGTTCCATTGCAAACGAGCGATGGCGGAAGTTTGCGAGGGGGCGAATAGTATTGCGTTGGACTATTCGTTAGCGAGGATTGTGGCTATGTTTGAGGAAAATGTCGAGAAAAGTTTAGAAGAGAGAAAAGAAGAGTGGATGCGGACAAGCACCTTCAGCGACTCTGCGGGATTCAGTGCCAGTTTGAGGAATAGTAGGAATAGTAGTTCGATGAGAAATAGTAATTCTCTTGATCCGCGGGCTACGGCGACCTTGGGAACGATTGACAATGTGGTGAATTTTGGAGATTCAAATAACATGAACAATGGGCTGAATACCGACGGACGTACCACTACTGTGGGTGTTGAGACCGCGAACACCTCGCCCGCGCAGAGTCCCCTACTCGCCGATCAACCCCCCGATCTGATGCAAACCCAATTTCCTACGATTTTGAATTCTTCGCCGGGGGATAGTAATCAGAATCTCAATACGATTCTCGACAACGGCGAGTACAAACTGGAAGCCTTCGCAGGAAATCCACGAACTTCAGGAAATGCAAAGCGGGGTCAACAATCGCTTTCACCGATCGAGGGAATTGATCATCATGGTCCCATTCTCACAGACAGAAATGCCCCAACCGAAGTCACCAGCTGCAGGTACATGCTCTGCAAAGGGCCGCGCAGTACAATGTGCGGAGGCGAGGGCGTTGATGGTGATGGAAATCTGAACCATGGAAATGCGAATAGGAATACAAGGAGATGGTCCAATGCTTCTTCCCTTTTTGATATGATGGACTCCGCAGACGGGTCGCATCCACTCCAAACCGCCGCAGACAAATGCGTTTCCGAGATTCTGAAATCTACGAAAGATTTCAGCTTTGATCGATGGTTAGGCGGGAATTTCAGGGTTATGCTGTTGGATCTTCTCATGTATCAGGATACTGAGCTGTTTAATCAGATTCTAAAAGTTCTGTTCTCAACGAATCGCACGAAGGAGCTACTCCAGCACGCGAAGAAGGTGTTTTTAGTCGTGGGGGATAAGCAAAAGAAGAAAATCACGAGATTAAAAGCGGATGTTGATGACTTGATTAATCTTTTTGCGACGTATGAATGCTGGGGAGTCGGGGATAGTTTTGGGAGCGTGCAGGGCAAGAAGGTAAAGCTATACTGCTATATCAATTTTGTCAGAATGTAATTGGTATTTTGGTACTAGTTTTCCTACAGCATCGTGATAATTTTCATAAGGTAGATTTATCAAGTACCATGCTACGGTGTCGATGCCTCTGCATCTTGACATCTTTCTTCCATCCCCACCAGGTCGACAAGCTCATGTCCATCTGCGTCCGCCTCCGAAAAATGTGCTCTAAAGGCGGCGAAGAACACGGTGATTCCAGTTTTCCGGAACCTACGGTTCAAACTAACTTGTTAAATATGGGCTTGATGGCTGCTATTATTGAAGGATGTCAGTTGCCGCATCCCTGTGATTTGAAGGATGCGGATGCGAAGGTGGTGCTGACGAAGGTAAGAAATTATAGACGGGATAATCAGATTCACTGGACGTCACTGCGGGGGGGGAAGTGGTGTCGACGAAGACGGGAGACGGCGCAGGAAGCAGAATGCAAGATGCCGGCGAAAAGTGCGCTACTAATGAGTGCGGCAGGCACGATGGCGAGGCCCGGCATGGCAACTCCAATGACGATGAGAACTCAGGCGGCGACAGTACCTGGGATGACAACATGAGCACCGCCGCTGTCGGGCCAATCGATTATAATTAAATAATACGCTTCCCTCACCAGGGTTGATCAACCTGTGTGTGCCGAAATTGAGAGTCTGGAAAAACATACGTAGCAGTCGCACTTCCGTGGTTGTACGGTACTGTACGATGCAAACTGGCCGCAATGAAATCGACTGTGAGCCGCACTTCTCGGCCGGGCGCCCCAAACCCGCTGTTCGGCATGCTGCCTGCGCCCACCGCCAAGCCGCCAAGGGTCTGACAGTGAGCACGCCTCGCCATCACGGGCGGTCGGGCGGCCCGGCCGGGCGCTGGCCCATATTCTGACGCGATAGCGAACACCGCGCGACACATTCCTCCGAACCCGGACGCACAGCCCTGGAGCAAAAAAATTAAAAAGCCCTGAACGAGGTGAAACTTAAAATCGCAATGACATGTCACATGTCAAATCCTTCCTCCCCCCCAGGTGATGAAAGAGCTTTTCTCGATGATCACGCAACTCGTGGCCGAAAACAAAAACAATCAAGCCGTCCTCTTTTCTCAACTCGACCTCCTGGTGGGCTGGTTCAATTACGGAGTGGGTGTCGCAAATACAATCGCAGCAATTTTCAAAAACAACCGCGAGCTTTGCGAACGACTGCCCTCCCATTTGATTTATGCATTTGGTGGCGTTTTACAGAGAAGATCCCGCGGCTTCTTGCCTCATCAGCTGAGCTTTCTGCAGTCGGCTGTTTGTGTTGGGGAGCGAAGCATTTTAACCAATAAGATGACCGTCGCGGAGATGCTCAAAAACCCCGCTTATAACCAAGTCCTCCATTTGATGAAAGACCATTCTGGACGCGCGCGCAGACTTGAATTATTAAAGAACTTTACGAGTTGGAAACAATTGGCGCAACCTGAAATGTTCAGAAAATGGACCGGGGATGATGCAGAGTTGATGTACTGTAATAAGTCGTATGAGTTAGTTGGGTTGTTGTGTATTGGGGAGGACAGTAGTGGTACTAGCGCTTGGGTCCAAGCCCAAATGGCGGCTGAAGAATTAGCGGTTCAGTACCTAGAAATTCACGATTTGCAAACGAGAGCGCAGGAAGGAGTTATGGACGACGAAGAAGATGAAGACGATGGAGAACGTACAAAACGACGACCTCCCCCGGCTGCCCTCTCTCCAAGAACCAACACGCCCGATGTGATCCGCATGTGCCGCACTCTCAAATCATCGATGATTCAGCTGTTCCATTACTGTCATTATCACACCGAGATTCATGATGAGATGTTTTTGAATTCTGAGTTACACGTGCAGCTGATCGATACTTTAGTGAATGAACTCGAAGATCTCTGTTTCGGTCAAGACTTATTAATGGGAGCCGAAGAAGATTTCGTCCACCGCGGATTACGTTCGTTAAACGCTTTCCTCGAATTTGCCATCCGGAAAACCAACTATGACGGCTCCACACCCGAAGAAATGAAGTTCCTCGTGAATAAAAAAATGCTCGGCTTTTTAATTCGAGTTTTAGGGAGGTACGAATCAAGGAAATTGAAAGTGACGCAGGCGCCGGAAGTTTTTTGTGCTGAAGTGCGGAGGTTGATTGGGTGGATCCGGAATGATTCGAATAGTAAAGGATTGAGGGTGCCGACGAATTCGCCGGATGAGAGTAGCCCAGGCGCAGGAGGTCTGGGCAGTCCGGGAGGCGCCGGAGGTCCTCACGGAAATGCGGGAAAATCCGGCATGCAATTCTTTTATGCGGATGGAATGAGGATGGCGACAACAGTCTATGACAACCCAAAACGCATGCAGGACGATTGGGCTAAGTTCATAAATTACATCGCGAAGAACGAAAAAATACAAGAAGCAATCCAAAACGAGCAGGATTTGATTATCGAAACAATGGTCAACATTCTAAACGAATCTGATCCCACTGAAGCTTCATATGCGCCGGTTTGTGCGAAGGCGAGGAGGAGGGGAGATCCGAGGTATATGAGGGGGAAGAAGTACAGGAGGAACAAGATTACGCTGGAGGATGTTTTGGGACGGTTTGTCAAACACGCGATGGAGACATTACAGAGGATGACGCAGGGGGGTGAGGGCAGGAAGTGTGTAGTTACTACCTACTTGATTAATTAGGATCCGATCGTGTTCTGGTATTGGTTGTCGATTCTTCTTCGTGTGGTGGGTCCGCGAATGCATTCTAACGCATTGAGACGTGCCGTTTTGGCGGCAAAGATACCGGGGCGGTTTCCACGGCCGTGATTCTTACTGAGTTAGGCCTGAAGCCTAATATGGCGCTTGTCAGCGCAGCCCCCGGCGGGCCAATGTCAGCCCCCACGGGGCAGCCAGCCCGGGCGGCATCCGATCCGACAACGAGCCAAGCGCGAGGCGCGCCCCACGATGGCCCGACCGTTTGATGTCCCTGAATCACATTGTCATATCCCTACGGCTGAGTGCTTACCGTTATTGCCGTGCCGAGTCCCTGATTCTTCCCCCCCCCCAGACTCCTCCGAATCCTCCTCGTGCGAGGATGACGCTGGGGCCACTGTCCTTTCCCAAATCTTCGACGTCATGAACAGGATCGTGAACTATTTTGAGCAGACGGAGGACGAATCTAAACTCACAAAGTGTCAAAATGACATGGAACGAGGTGGAGTAGTCGTGATGGTTGTGGAGACGTTGATGGCCCGACCTAGTTTGCAGCTGAGAAATCAGGCTATGGAGCTCGCGATTAAGCTTTTGCAGCCGAAGAATGAGCATGTTCAGGAGAGCTTTGTTAGGTATTTTCATCAGGTGAGGGCCCTTACTGGTATTAATGGAAGAGGATGAGGCAACAAAATTCCGAATCGAAATCAACTAATTGGTCGAATGTTTGTTGGCAGATGCAATATGATTGGTAAACGAATACATTCAGGTCGACGATTCCGGTCTGTGGGTCGTCTTCAGTGACATCTACGAGAACGTCGCAGCATCGCTCAAAAACGCTCGCATCCTCAAAAAGATCCAAAGAGACTTCGACGTCGCCGAAGCCCGTCGGATCGCGAATGCTCTAAGGGTTTCGCAACTGAGTAGGATGTCTTCCGTGCGGATTTCGGATGGGGGGAATGGTGCGGGTAGAGGAGGAAATGAAAATGATGAAAATACCTACAATGAAGATTCGTATAATGAAAATAGTTACAGCGATGACGATGGGGACGTCTCCTCAGCGGACAGCTTTTTTGGGATGAACAGTTATGATGACGGCTTTGGCCATCAGTCTAGCGCTGATTCCGATGCTGGCGACGGAACAGGAAAACGCTCCCCACTCACCCCGGATGAACAAAGTCTCCTGAGCATGTTCACGAAGGATCTGCATTCCTGTCTTCTTGCAATGCGAGTGCAGCAACTGCTTTGCGAAGGGCACAATTTGAGGATGCAGAATTATATCTTTTCGCAGACGGATAATTCCAGGTCGATAAATTTTGTGGAGAAGTCGGTGGATTTGATTCTGAGGTTTTGCTTTGACGAGGAGGCGTGCGACCAGGTTGATGAGGAAGAGGTTGATATGTTGATTCAGGCTACTGATTTGATCATCGAACTTTTACAAGGCCCCTGCGACAGCAATCAGAAATTCTGTAGTTTGAGTGGATTGGTGGAGGGGACGCAGAAGATTCTCAAGTCAAGATTCGAGGGATTGCAGATGTACGATGAGGAAAGTGGCGAATATCAGGCGGATCCAGATAAAAGAAATGCTTATCCATCGAAGGTTCGTGAACTAAAGTCGAAATTGGGGTTGGCGATGCTGAGTTTGCTCGAATTACGGGCGGATAGTGAAGTACATAAAAACGTGTTGTTCAGATGTGATCCATTCGTGATGAAGGAACGAGTAATTTTCGTGCATCGCTATTTTTTGAGCAGGGTTTTGAAGCTGGATCAGGCAGGGAGGGAGGAAAAAGAGCGATTAGAAAATGGTGGAAAAGCATTGGATGACTCATCTGCTGATGGAACTAGTGCTCGTCTAAGTAGCAAACGCACCTCAGGCCGAACCAGCGGCAGACTTTCCGGCAGAACCAGCGGCAGAAATAGCGGGGCCGGCAGAATTTCGTCAGCATCTATGAAGTCGAAATACGGCGATGGAAGCAAAAGGAGTCCTCCTCCGAAATTGACTAATCTAAATGATCTAACGGAAGCGGATTCGATTGTTCTAACCAAAGAAAATATCGCGACTCCTACGACATTAGTTGAGTCATTCGTCGACGATGAGTTAAAAGACTATTTCGATGAAGCGTGGAACCTCCTAATGCTCCTGCACTCCCTCCGCCCCGTTGATCGTGAATTCGCATTCGCAACTTTACCAAACTCAACCCTCTGCAAAACCCACATCAAGCGAACGGCCTTCGTTTCCGAAAGGTTATACTCAAAAGCAATCGAGAAACAAGAATACGAGAGGAAATATCAATTGGCTTATGACTTCTTTAATAGATGGCTGAAATCCATTGAAATGATCGTCAACGAGAAATTATTTGAGGTGTGGTTCAGGATGCCGGTGTTGTGCGATTTCGTGTTGGGGCAGCACAAGATCAACATCCGGGATAATATCGCTTTTGGGACGCCTGAGGAGAAATTATCGGAATTCATCGCGACGACACAGGAGATTTATCGGCACACGGTGCACACAAGAAGTTTGTCGAAATGGAAGTTTGCTGAGTTGTTGCCTAAAGAAGAAGGAGGGGAAGAGGATGGTGGGAGTGGCGGTAGTGGTGGTTTGGTGGAAATTACGGATGGAGATTCTGGTGGAAGTGGTAGGATTTCTAGTGGTGGTAGAATTTCAACTGGGAGTGCTGCTGGAAGAATGTCGAGTGCGAGTGCTGTTACCAAGATGGGGAATGCGGATAATGGCATAAATGGCGGTCTAATTTTAAATAGGACTCATTCAGTGATGTCAGTCATGACTCAAAGCGGCGAGACACCGAGAGATACTAATAATGGAGCTTTAACTTGTTGCGACGGGAATGCAAACGGAAAGAAATTGGAGAATCAGCTGGGACATCAAAGTACGGATTTCCAGGCCCTCGATCCTATGAGCCAGCAATTGAGCATCGTAGACGACAAAGCGAAGAAATCCAATGCAAAGAGTGACTGTTCTATGAAGTCACTCTGCACTGTATCTGGTGCATTCAACCTCCTAATCTACAAACCCCTCCACTACCTGCTTTACCAAATGATCCTCCAACCGCTGTACACCTTCATCCTCAAACCGGTGTGGTCGTACTTGGTCTACCCAGTGCTTTCATTCATCATTTTCACCTGCATCCTCTCTCCAGTGGTTTGGGTAGCGAATTCAATCTTAGCGATTCTGGTGAAACCAATCCAGCACACCAGGCCGTTTAACTTCTTTTTGAAGAACGATTCACATTATTACAACCTGCTGATGAAAATCGCATTGCTGATTGCAGTGATTCAAAACGCTCTTTTATTCGATGGAATGTTGCTTGGAGAGGAGCCGAGCATCGAAAAAGCATTAGTGCTGGCAGGAGCAGACGCGAGCAATGCAGCGAATTCAGCAACAGCAGGAGGTCAGAAACCCCGCCAGATTCCCATGCTCAAGCAATCGTACACTCTCCTGATTTCCCTTGTTGGTTCTTCATACCTCCTCGTGATGGGTCTATCCCTATTCTTGACAATCTGCCTCTACTCGCCTCTGCATTACAACGAATTAGCAGAGCAAGTGCAAAACCGACCAAAGAAAATGCTGCAAACGTACGGATGGATCGCGTTGGGTGTATTTGGTGCTGGATTTTTGGCTTTTCCGAGGGAATATTACACAGCGACTCAATTCGGTTTGGATACGACTGCGAAGTTTACAGATTCATTATTTGCAGGCGGAAACGCATTAGGCGATGTAGTGGGTGATGTGACTGATGTTGGAGATGGCGGAGGATGGTTTTCGTCAGGCGGAGCTGGCGAGGTTAATGCAGCTTCTGAGGACGTAGGCGCAGCTTCCGATTTACCTCCTCTAAACACGGCGACACTCCTGAGCTTTATGAATGGCAACCGGGACTTTAAGCAGTATGTTTCCGAATCCACCAGCGAATACTCCGAAGAACTTTCTGAAGCGATGGAAAAACTTCCCGGGCAGACTTCCTCCTTCTTGCAAAAGAGTATTCATTTTCTCCACAAGAAGTGGCTGGATATGCTCAACATCATCGGCATTTCTCTCGACGGATTCACCAAAGGAGTAGAACAGACGACCAGTGGGTGCTCGTGGTTTGTTTTGGTTGTGTGGGTGGGGGTTTACTGCGCGATATTGGATAATTTCGTGTGGCATAATTGTGAAGAGGATGAGGTTGAGGAAGTCGAAGAGTTAGAAACGGAAGACAATAATGCCTTGGAGAATGGAGATGATGACGAAGCGGCGGAAAATAGTGCAGTGGAAGGTGGAGAGGGTAGTGGTAGTGGTGGTAGTGCTAGTACTAGTGCTAGCAATGAAAACCTCGAGCTCGGTAGTAATTTCCGCTGCCCAAACAACAAAATCGCGCTGATGATTCGAGCCATTTCAGATGCGTTCGTGAGCAATTCGTTCATCGTACGGAGGATTGCGTTATTTCTCCTTTGCTGCTTAGCATTATTCCCCGGTGGAAGGTCGAGTTCTGGAGGATTCAACCAACCTACCTATTTCTACTACTCCTTCCTCCTCCTCGACATAATCTTCCAATCAGCCATGCTACAAAACGTAATCAAGGCAGTCACAATCCCAGCGCGATCTTTGATGTTGACCGCCTTGGTGGGAATGATTGTGATGTATAATTATGCTTTTATCGCATTTTACAAATTCCGCCCCGACTTTGGAGATAAAGTGTGCACGAGCATCATCGACTGCACAACCACCACAATTTATCAAGGGATGAGAAGTGATATTGGCAGTGCACTAAACGGCGTCGATCCCAACAGTTCTAATTGGTACAGCAGGTTCGCGTATGATCTGAGTTACTTCATTATTATCACAACGGTGTTGATGAACGTCATCTTCGGCATCATTTTGGACACCTTTGGCAGTCTCCGCGACGCGACCTCGGAAAGAGAAGAGTATATGAACAACACGTCGTTCATTTCCTGTCTCGATCGCTCGACGATAGATAAAGCAGTCTCAGATGCTATCTCAAGCGGAATTTTAACCAATCGCAGCAATGCAGGAGGTTCTGATGGTGGCGATGAAGGAGGAGAGGACGAAGAAGGACGTGGTGCAGAAGACGGTGGAGAAAACGGAGCTGCAGGGATGGAAAACGATGGTGAGGACGGAGGTTGCAGTGAGGAAGGTCAATCGGATGCCAAATCGGCCGAAGCACAGGCAGCATATCTGCAAAAAACGAATTTGATCTCTGAAATTAAGCGAACAAACACCAGCGGCTTCAACTACGTCGAGGACCAGTGTCAAAACAGATGGAACTATATGAACTTCTTGTTTTATCTGTTTAGGAAGGATTCGACGGAATACAGTGGGCCGGAAGATATTGTGAACAGTCTCGTTGCTAAAGAGGACATTAGCTGGTTACCGGTGGGACGGTGCAGGTTGACGGAATAAGGGCAGGCAGGCTGCCGGATTTAGATTGCCCAGGGGCAGGCTGCCGGAATGAAAACAAAAGGGGACGGAATGAGAGGACTGAGGGAGCGACTTTGTTGGCAAGATGGTGTAGGTTGAAGTGGAACCTGAAGTGGAACTCAATTCTGTACTCGCGATGCGAATGAAGAATTAGAATTGGAAGCACGACGAAGGAAACGCGCATTTTGTATAGCGTGAGGATTGGATGGCGAAAACGGAATAGGTAGTACTTAATCGATTCATTGGAATCTGTATTTTTTGAGCACTGCAGAAGTCTGTACGCATGTAAAAAATGGAGTAGCAGGTATTCGTGGATTAACGCGAACTACGAATGGAGTGTTAAGATTCTTTAGTCATCGAATTCTTCTTTCTTATCCGTGCAGTAGGTATTTCGTTTTGATGAGATATTCTCACGGTAATGCGAATTAGAAAAAACTCCGCAGATGCGTTGAGTTACAGGAAAATTGAAGCAATATTATGGATTCAATTGCAAAACTTAAGTGATACAAGGCCGTTGCACGAAGCAATAAAATGATTTGTAATATGGCAGGCACGCAGCAGTACGCGGAACAGCATCGTTAAATCTCGAATTTGGAGCATACCATATTCTGTAGGTCGGCCAGGCAGAGCGATGGCATACCATCGACAGGTCGGCAACGATGACACAAGCGGTACAATATTATTTGGACAGTGACTTGGAGATCTGAGCGACAAACCGGCATTGGTTGCGCAAACATGCAGAGAAACTGGCACCACCAGCGGAGGAATTAAAAAAAAAACAAATTCGGCATGAAAAACATAGATTAAAATTTATTTGTTAAATTGAAATTTAGTTATTCAAAATACATTTGATTGAATATTGAAATTATACATTGGTAAAAAAATATAATTTAACAGTATTTCCATTAATTATAGTTAAAATCAATTGGCTTGGTGGTCAGGAAGCAGTGATGGCCAGTGCAACCACCTAACTTCCAATGACCTCCCAAGATGGGGAACGCGGCGAACACGCTCCTAAAGGAGTGCATGCCGGGCAGCATACCGGGCACTGACGGGACCGGTGTGTTCGATGAGAACGGCAATTCAACCTTTCCTCTCACCCTCAAAGTGAACGGCTCTGAAGTTCTGCGATTCGCGACCTTAGAAGTCGTCCACAGCAATATCCTCTCAAGTCGATGCGATCTAGGAACGAAGTGGAAGATTGCGAACAGTAGGAGAGGAGGAGGTGGTGGTGGATCAAGCGGTGCGGGTTTGAGTGGCGGGGGTGGAGCCCCGAGACATGCGGCTGGGGGGGCACCAACACATGTGAGTGCTAAGGCAGGTGGGATAGGAGGAGCAGGATCAGGAGTATATGGCACTCAGTTCGACGATGATCGGTCACCTGGCGGCGGAAATAATGCTGGAAATGCAAACAATAGTGGGAATGCAAGTAGTACCACTGCGGATTTTACAAATGTCGATCCAGACGTAATACGGTCGTATCCTGGAAAAAGCTATCGCTTCAAGCCGAAACACACGTGGATAGGTAGGGGGAAAATCGTTGAAAGGGATGTTAGCGTAGGTGAATCACAATTTCTACTGTTCAAAATTCTTGTGGATACGAAATCGTTTTGCGAGAGGTATGTTGATACATTTTTGCGAGAGTTCTGCAGTTAATGGATTTTAAGCACTAGCTCAACTTGGGCGATGGAACGCACAAATCAAAAGTTCCCCCATCCTCCACAGGTCGCGTCGTCCAATCCTCGGTAGTCTACCTCTTCCAAGTGGCAACTCACCTCGACGATCGGAGAGTGCAATGCGTCGAACGCGACGCGTTAGACTCCCAAGCCGTGCAAGCTTATGCCCACAAATTTAATCAAGAATTCGGCGGGGTGATGATAAACAATGCCAATAGTCAGAGTAGGAATAATTCGGGAGCAGGAGGATCGGGTGGTCCTTTTGGGAATTTAGGAGGAGCAGGTGCGCATTCAACGTTGTGGAATACGAGTTTAGATCCAGGCGGAGGAAATGACGGTCCAAATTGTAATTCTGGTGGAGGAATAATAAAAGTCCAAGTCGTACGACCTGCTGTGGCAGAAATAATGGACAGTTCGTTTCGGGCAATTTTATCTCCTGGTGATATTGGAATTCTATTCGCATTGCCGCAATGCATGGTGAATGCGTATAAAAATAACGTGCCAGAACTCGCGCGAATAGACCCTGAATCCCTTCCGCTTTCAGTGCGGTTGGATCGGAGTTTGGAGAAGTTTATGCTATTTGGAAAAGATTCGGGGAACGAAGAATATCTCGAAGTGGCCCATACATTCTTCCACTATGCCTATTTCCAAAGCGGCGGGGGCGAAATGGTGTGCGATTTGCAGGTAAGGAGTTACTAAATTTGAAGAATCATGAATGACCACAAAATTATTTGAAGAATCATGAATGACCACATGTGAAAAGAAGAATTACTCTGTCCCTCCACACAAATTGAAATCGTCGTCATCACCATCATCATCACCACCATCATCACCGCCATCGCCATCGTTTGCTCTCTCTCTCAGGGCGTCCTCACCGACGACGCACTGGTTCTACTCGATCCGGTGGTACTACGTTCCCGGAGCCTGACGAAAATGGGGAACGCCGAGACCGTGCAGGACAGCGATATGCACTACCTATTTAGGAAACGTAAGGAACATTTACGAATTGAATATGTCAACTTCAAATATTGATAGTATCAGATTTCATTGCTTCAACAACATGTTTTATCTTGAAAAGAAGCATTCTGTCAATATTTGAGAAGCAAATCGTAAAAGTATACCGTATTAATACCTCCCCCAGTCTATCCCCACTGCACCCGTGCCGCGATGATGTTTGATCCTTCGCGGTCTTCGTTGCGACCCAAAACAGCCATATGCGGAATATCCTGCCATTTGTGAAATTGACAGTTGTAACATACTGCTACTTCAAACTTAGATGTAAGATACTAATGGTCCAGTCCATTGAAACAAAAACCCTGTTGAGGCATAGAAAGTGTCTGGAAAATGTTTTTTTGAAACTTTGATGATTTTTTTTGAATTCGACATAAATGTCTGATCGATTCGTAGTGGGAGTCAATGGTATTCGGGTGTTTATCTGTGGCATGTCTCCTCAATCTTTTCGCATTGCAGTCTGATCATTGCAATTTAGACTTCAGTTTTTATTCAATTAAATTTTCTCGGAGTGAATTCGAACTCCGCAGTCAATGCGATTTGTATATCGCTTCCACCAATCTTCCATTAATAGGTCGAAGCTAGTGTAGTGTTGTAGGTCGTCAGTGACGTAGTCAGCAACCGCCCTTCACTCGGAAGTCGATTCCGTATTAAGGGCACGCTGACAGAACCATTGATGTCGCATGCGTAATTAAACAAAAGTATCAGCATGGGCTCCCAGACCAAAAAGGGCGCGGGCGTGGGCGACGGCGCGGGCGGAGGCGAGCGTAAGAATCAGTATGCAAGCGGCAAGACCCCCGCAGCAAAAAAAGCAGAGTCTCTCTTAGATCGCGCAATACGAGCGAATAGCGGCGATAGGAATAGCGGCAGAAACATGAATAAGAATAGCGGAAATTCGAGTGGGGGAGGGCAGAGTAGTGCCAGTGGTGGTCAAACTTCAAATCAGAACTTTCAGAAGAAAGACGGCGATGTTGAATTGATCGATCTAACAGGAGCTTCGCCTCCAGACAACAATAATGTCAATCGTCGAAGAAAAGGGGCAGCGGCTGGCGAGAAGAAAACATCTTTGAGAGTTTTGAATAAGCAGCTGGACGCAAAAATCGGCTCCATCAACAACAAATTTGATAATTTTGCTGCAGCTGAAGCAGAGCTTAGGAGGAGAGCGAGGAAGAATGCTAATAGCGCTAACGCAGACTCAAACAGTAACTCGCCATCAGACTCTCACTCTCAATCCGACTCTCTCACTTTGAACCGATATAACAAATCGAGTGGTGGTAAACGATTGGAAGTAGAAGCTCTGGATGAGGAGGATTTGGTTGATCTTTCCGAAGATCACTATCGGCTTCTGTCCAGCATCTACAAGGCCGGCCAGTCATTTGATGGTTTTTGTGACAAATATTTCAAGAAACCAGTGAAGACAGCGGTTAAAGTAGCAGGAGTTCCGCTCGCTGCAGTTTCGGCGCCGGTTTGGGTTCCTGTTGCAGCGATTTTGACACCGGTATTGATGGCAGCAGTTCCTTTCGGGTATTGCGTAGCAAATCCAGTAAAGAAAGCCTCCCACATCGCACTAACTCCGGTCCGATGGCTCTCGATTCCGCCGATTCGATTCTTTGAGAATGTCTTTTACCATCATCGCTTCGGTTTGATGCCTCTCAAAGTCCAAACTGTCACGACGCACGGGTTTTACGCATTTGCGCCCACTCGAGTGCAGCATTTCTGGAGCGGGTTCTCGAGCTATTGGATGGGTGGCGAATGGGATTCCGGAGTGAAGGATGAGAATGAGAATGAATTCATGACGAAACAGGAACTGGAGATTAAGATAATGCCGTGGAATGTGATTAAAGAAGGCACTGATCCGTTCACTGGCTTTATCCCCTGGATTGCGAAGGTGAGTCTGATTCTGGCGATTTTCGGCTCGATCTTCCTTTGCCCATTCACCAAAGTCGAAGAATCATTCAACACCAACGCGATTTACGACCTCTACTACAAAGACTTTCTCGCGGATTACGATCATTTGAAATTTCAGGGAGTAGTACCGAGGTCGTTTTTAGGGCCGTTGTTTGTGTATATCTGCGCCTTGCTCCCTCTCCAACTCTTCGGCAAATTCTGCTGGCTGATCACGAAATTGATGACGTTTCAGTGGATGAATTTGGAGGGGTATGAAGGTTTCAGCAGTAGTTCTGGTAGTGATGGTAGCGCTACTGGATCCGACGGAGCTTCGTCTGCGGATTCCGATGCGAAATACGGGGGATATTTTTACAATTATCTGGTTGTGGAGGATGCGTTTGTGGTTTTGATGATTGCCAGGCTGTTTTTGGGTTATGTCAGCTACAGGTGCTTTATGCATCTGCATGAGAGGTGAGGGAATTCTTAAATAGTAAGCGAACTAGTTTGGCCTTCCAAATCAAGTACTCGATCAACATCAATCGAGCTGCACATTTTTCGCAATAATGAATTACTCTCCCCTAGCTTGATCAACTCCACCATGTTCGGCCCCAATGGGACAAATCGTGAAGACGGACAAATCGGCTTCATTGATCCGCTGACGGAATTGCATAAACAACGCGCTACCTTGAAATGGGAAGACTTTAAAAGAATGGAGGCGGATGCGAATAGGGAGCGGTAAGAAGAAGATTGGTCTAAGTTGATGGACGGGGATGCGAATAGAGAGCGGCGAGGGAAATGACTACAATCTGTGGGTATCCGGTATGAATGCTGATGGTGTCCGACATGAATTGAAATTATCAAAGGTGAGTAGTGCAAAAATCAAAAAATGAATGACAATTACACTGTAAAATCCATTCCCCTCCCAGCGCCAAAACCGAAGCGGGTCTTCAAGCTGCCTTGGATGCTCAGGCGAAGGCAGAAAAGTACAAGAAAGAGGCTCACGAAATGGTAGAAGCCGCACTGAACTTCGACCAAAAAAAAGCTGAAGCTGAAGCGAATAAGCAGATCCCGTTTTCTTTGACTCTTCATCGCGAGTTTTTACCCGATGGGGAAGTTAGGAAGACGCCGTGGTTTCTATTCTTTTTGGTGACGCAGTTCCACTTGATTTTCTACTGCTCGAGATTTCTGCCGAATACGTTCGCGATGCAGCTGTGTTGTTTGGCGTTGAGTTTTTGGATTCGGATGTGCGACAACTCGGAGCAGCAGCAGAATGGGGTTTGGTGTTTGCGGTTGCTGACCGTTTGTGCCGCGGTGTTTCGGTGTGAGGTAAGGAGGGGGATTCGAAGTTAGATTTTCAGGAGCTTGTATTACTATTTGATTTTTCAACGTAATGTGGGGCTAGACTTTGGGTTGCATTGCAGCATGATAGATCGTTGCTGGAGCCGGAGCCAAAGCTGCGCCAGCTTGCACTTCGATGAGGCGCCCGAACGGGGCGAAATGGATTTAGGAGTTGACCCTGTGGCACCGAACGTGAGGGATAGGACCCGAACTCACCAAAGATGGGCGACTCGAACGTGACGCGGCGCTGGCAGCGGCCCGCAGCGGCCCGCAGGGTACAATACCCAGCATTTCACGTCGGAGGTCGTCAAATGAAACTCAACTTGATGCGCGGAGACAATTGCTACACTCCTTTCGCGTTTAGGGGTTCCAATCCGTACAGGCGCAATACCAAACTGGAGCACGGCGAAGAAAAGCTCGCGCAACCCACAGAAGCGCTGATTACTTTACGACGAGAAATACCTCCAGCGCGCGCGGGATCGCTGGGGCAGTCCGCGTGGGCGGCCGCGAAACCCCCGAGCGCGCGCGGGGCGCGCGGCAAACCCACCCGCAAGAATACAGGAACAACAGAAGAACCCACAAGCTACATCAAATTGTAAAATCTCGTGGCCGGGAACCTGTAATAAGCATTCGACCGAATTCTCCCCACAGGTCAGCGCCATCCTCCTCCCTGTGATGCTTGATTTCTACTTCTTCCGGAAGTTTTCCTTGCCCAAGATCTTCCGGGTAGTTGCTGGAACTGCTGTATTGGCGATTGCGGCGACAGTAACTGTTGACAGCCACTTCTGGAAGGGCACGAATTACTCGTTTGATTTGGGGGAACAGTGCAATGTGGGAAGTGCTGGTGTCGGAAACACAGCCAATTGTGGTCCTGGCACCGACACTCCGAAATGTCCGATGAATGAAGATGGGTTTGAAAGTACCGGTGATACGAAAGTTACTGTTGGAGGCTCTACGACAAATCCAGACGAAGACTCAAACTTCAAAGCTTACCTTCTTCGCGTCGCAAAGGAGTCTCTCACTCAATCGCGCACATTTCAGACGGTGGTTTGCGGGAATAGTAGTGGAGCAAAAGCAGCTACTGCCAGTGCTACAAAGAGCGCCAGTAACACAGACAGCGACAGCGATGAAGAATTCCTTGACGAAGATGTTAATACGAAAGATACTAATGGTGATTCCTCCGTCTTGAACACCGTGCTTCGTGACTGGTCCACCTTCACTGATGCAGTTGAACACTTCGTCACCTCGAATGAGCTAAATCGCAATCTCAATAAGATTGTACATTCTCTAGGTGGGGAAGTTCCGGGCAGCGACGGTAATAGTGCGGGCGGATTTATCAGCTCTTTGGTCGGAATCGTTCGTGCATCCATGACCGTCAGCGTGATCTCCTTCATCAATTTTTCGAGGTGGACGATAGCCAGCCTCCCTGCCTTCACGTCCTCTCTGCAGAAGTTCCCGATCGTTTCGATTCCGACGAGGATTGTGGACGCGCTTTTCTTCAACGCTGACAGCAACTCCTCACCGTTCGCAGATGTATCTCTGTCGTGGCCTGAGGCTTCGGTTTTCATATTCAACGGGATCGAAGATAGGAGCGCTGAATACGGCGTGGAGCCCTGGTATTGGTATTTCCTTGTGGCGCTACCGAAAGCACTGGGTGAGGAGGCTCGATTAAGCATGGAGTAAGAGTTACAACGTTAATATTCGTTGTTGGCTTACATCGATTCCAGACAAAACGCGCCTGTCAAGTAGGACTGTTTCGCTTTCCGGGAAGTTCAGAAAAATTAAAGCGCAGTTGCCCGGATGCCTGAAGCTTGGGGCGTAACATCACAGGGTCTTTCGGGGAGACGTGGGTCGCAGCGCGAAGTTGCTGCGAGGCCTCGGCGACTTTACGGGCCGGACATGACAGCCTAAACCGTAAGTGCCGGACGTGCAAGACCCAGTGGTCCCCAGCACAAAACACTCACGAAGAGCTGCCAACGTTCGGTGTGTTCTTGGGCGATCTTCTTGACAAGGCCGCGATTGAGTGGACTTCATGTTCGCGTGGGGCGAGCAGACCATGAGCCCCACGGGTCCGCAGGTTCAAACCGGCGGTCAAAAACTGTCCAGCCCGCACAGGGCCCGCTGGTTCAAAGACCTCAGCGAGGGGCTTGGCGCTCGCTTCGTTGCAGCCTTAGCATCCTGACAGCATCCTTGTGGCCGCCAATGGGCAGCAGCAGCCCTGGATCTCTAAGAGAAGGGAATCATCAGAGAGGTAC
>Ga0099798_10028_pt1 | contig 40058 bp, 35 predicted proteins | sample Uncmet_Sort29A_1_FD_89870 | JGI IMG/M metagenome (GOLD analysis project Ga0099798, IMG submission 89870) | Marine eukaryotic communities from CALCOFI LINE 67, Pacific Ocean - CN13ID_Sort29A_1 | ecosystem: Environmental > Aquatic > Marine > Oceanic | place: Pacific Ocean: Monterey Bay | collected...
CCACGGCTTGGGTTGGAATAAAACTCAATGGTGCACTCAATCTCTACTCGATAGTCATAGCGAGCTCGCGAGAAACCCAGAAACACGAAAAAGACCCTTAAGTCCGGATATCAAAAACACAAGTTTTGCAACCTGAATCAGGCTATGAACAAGCTACAGCAATTGCGCGATACTTTTTCCATGAAAAACGGGTGGCAAAGTGAGGTAAACTTGGGTGGTGTCTCCAAAACATACTTGTGAGATGCTTCAACGTATCATCGATTCTTGTGTGGTGCGTGTGATGCATAGTTATATTTGTTGGTTATTCCAACTTTCACTAAAATTTATGTCTGCATCTTATCACGGGCGGCAACCACTAACACAGAGTGAGTATTGACTTAGCGGCGACAGACTAGTTTACGGTAAACAAAACTTTAGTACCTATTTCTCCCTCCGGCACATCCCCTCCCCTCTCGTACTCCATGGGCGCCAAAGGCAAAGGCAAGGGCGGTCCACCGCCTCCGCCGTCATCTCGCCCAAAAGAGAAGGCGAAAATCCAGGATGGAAGGAGAGCAAAGAATCAGGACTCTGAGAAGGATGTTCAGAGACTGGCAAAAAACATGGAACTCATCGACGGGAAATTCGCGATGGAGGCGGAAGCAGGTATCATTTTGAATCCTATTAATAGTAGGGGTTTTCTTTGCTACTTAGGGGCTGAGGTCTTTCATGAACACTTAGTTATGAGCAAAACAGACTTTACGTGTACATTCTAAAGAAGTAAATTGTTACGTGCATTTCTGATCATTCTGAAGAGGAATCGTGTACTTTTGACCACATATTCGAGTGGCAGTTTGTACCAACACAAACACTGACAGTGGCAAAGGCCTCACTCCCTACTAGCGACACCAATTATCGGGCACCTCATTTAGTATTTATTACCCACACAGACGAAGAGGAGGCAAAGAGAATGCTCGACGAAAAACGGAGAAAGGAGGCTGAAGTCGAATGGTGCATCTGCCCCCGCTGCGAAAAACTGATTAGGAGGGATGGGTTTGAAGGTAGGATTGGTAAATGATAGTAAAATGGGGGTAATGTCAGAAACGATTCGTATTATGCCGTGCTACTAAAATTTACATCAACTATCAACCGCGAAATAATCAGGATCACGAACTCATTGACATTATCTGATAAAACCTTTTCCTCCAGGCCACTGGTCTTCGCACTCGACGCTCATCCTTCCACGCAAGGAAGACCCATCCTCCTCTGCATCCGCATGGCTCTTCCTCGGCGGTCGCCGCAACGCGGAGAACGAAAACGAGCTTTTGCTGAGAACTCAGATCACGCACATTTTGAATGTCGCAACCGAACTACACGATATTCTTCCACTAGATTTGAAGGGGTTGTTTGTCGAACATACGGTCGCATTACAGGATACGTGCGATGAGAATTTGATGGAGCAGGTTCGGTGTGTTACAAAATACATGGAATCCGTAAGAACAACCCAAATCCCGGCGGTCAAGAGATACGGGGATGTCACGACCGGTAATCCACCATCTCCTGATCCCAGTTCTCCTCCCACCATGCAGAATGATTTCCGAGATAACAGGCCAGAGTTGTATTTGAGGTTTAAGGAGGGCATTGAAAAAGAGGAGAAAGAGAAGGAGGAGAGGGAGAAAGAAGAGAAGGAAACAGCATCCACCTCGTCGGAATCAGGAACCGCTCCAAAAATTTCAGCTGCCAAAAACCTGATCAACGTTGTCGACCCCTCTCGGGGAATTCTCCCGAACCCAAATACAGCCAAAGAAGTCTTTCACGGCTCTGTCTGTACCTATTGCAATCCAGGATCCCACAACCGGCTCCTGCTACACTGCACGCAGGGCATTTCGCGCAGCAGCAGTTGCATTTTAGCGTATTTAATGGAATATGAGGGGATGAGCTTGAAGGAAGCGTATGAATATGTCAAGAATAGGCGCAGTGTTATCGATCCGAGAGCAGATTTCGTTGACGCGTTGCGCGAACTAGAAATAGTTCTCTATAACGAACGCAGATTCTTCGGCGGAAGGAGGTGCTGTGTCAATGAAGCAGGAAGTAGTGGTGTCACAAACAGCAGTAGTCTCACGAAGAACCAGAACTTGACCCATTCAGACAGAACAAGTAGCGCTCGTTCGACCGGCAGCGGTCCCACCAGTCCCGATCACGATGAGGTCGAAAAACGGAGCGAATCTTTGCTGAATTCCGTGAACCAAGTGGAGATTGAGAAGGCGAAATTGGAAGGTTTACTGCAAAATACCGCCACTGCCCCCCTGCCCGCTTCCGAAAGGCTCTTCCAACTCCTCCATACGCCAGTGCCAAACCTCCCAACGCTTTCGATCGAAGATGTCCACCGCGGCAAGACGTATTTAAATGTAGATCCTCGGTCGTTCAACGAGCGCGAATTCGTCAAGAAGCAGAAAGAGGATTACGTCGCTCCTGAGGATGAAGCGAAACAAGGGCTCGGTGTAAGAGGAATTATTTTTATTCTGAGGTTCACGCGGTGCGTGAAATGGTGGTGGGGTGGTCGCTTGCCCGAGGTTCACGCTTGAAAATAACATACCAGTTGACTATTTAAGTTGCCAGATAGCGCCCTCCAGGCCAAGAATCCCCCTACGGCAGAAGCCGCTGGCGATCATGGCATTTTCACCATGCACATTGATGAACAAGCGCGGAGCAACCCATGGTGATGATGGCGTTTCACGCCTGAGAATAAACCCAAAATGTTATTTCCCCGAGCAGAAAAGCGCGCTGCGGGGTGCTTTCGTTCCTAGGTCGTTTAACGAGCGTGAATTCGTGAAGCGTGATCACACCCAGCTTCCTCCCAACCTCCTCGTTGCGTGTTGCGCTTCCTGAGGATGAAGCAAAACAAGGGTTGGGTGTAAGCTAAAAAATGTTATGAGCGAGATGATCCGAATTGAAATTATTAAAACATTGAATTTTAATTGAAATTCATCGGAATTTATCGGAAACTCATGCCAAGTACTTTGAATCCTCAAAATGACCATGCTAAGTACTTTATATCCCGCTACGTATAGCCCAATATTAATAATATCGCGATGTCTTTCCGCCCCATGCGGCCCGTCTTCGTAGAAGTGGCGAAAGGACTGAATCAAGGTTCACTCAACAGTGAGCGACGTCATGCACTCAAAAACTAGCGCGTTATGCATCTCACATGACGTTCTTTCAGAGATTTTTACTAGCGGCATACCACTCAATATTTCGCGTCATAATTTTTTTTGAGTATTTTTTAAATAGAAGGCGCGGTCGCGACCATGTTGGTACCAGAGCCCGCCAATGTGGGCAGAGGTGAGGTCGCAACTGAGGTCGCGACTTACCTCCGAAAGTTTCCCGGGAAATTCTTCAGCCAGCCGAGGTCGCGACCTCATCAGCATCAAGGTGAGCGATTTTGACTAGCGACACGCAACTCAGTATTTCGCGTCATAATCTTTTTGGGGTATTTTTTGTATTGGGCAAGAATATCAAAAATCGCATGCCAATATGGCTTTTTCCAACCTGAGAGAGCCAAAAAAACTCTTCTCGGGCACATGCAAAAAGTTCGATCTCACTAGTTTTGAGTCATCTAACCGGTCAAACGTAGCCGCCGGTAAATTACTCGACCGTGACGGTTCAGGCAGGGCTGACACCCGGCGCTGGTCTCTTCGGGTTGACAGGGGTGGGGGAATCAGTGCAGGAGCGGTCTTCCTAGGCCACAGGAGCTTCGGAAATGAGGGCAGCGCAGGCGCGGGAACATACACTTTCCGTTCAGCCGGAAGCAATTCTCCAAGAAATAGAGATAAATCTCATAAAAATTGAAAATATGTATGATTCATGTTTATACAAAAAATACAAAAAACTCTGAAATTTTTTGTGTCAAACGTGTTTATAATATCATTATGTTACATATAATCTAGTAAAACATATAATATTTTATAAATTTTTGAAATATAAAAACTTCATGAAAATTTGAAATTGAAAAATTTTGAAAAACAACATTGGTGAATGAGTGTCAATTATAATAAAAAATAAATCTATATTAATATTGAAGATTGGGCAAAGTAAGTATTGTTGCTCATTAATTACAAATATTCTAAAATCATTTCAAAATATCACATGACATCGTATTTTTTGGATGATTTTTTCTGAGTTCCGGGAATCGACCATCCTCGCTTCCCATGGGCGGATGAGATCTTGGGTGAGGTTGTCGATGAGAAGGAGAAGCTCGCCGGGCGCGCGCCACCAATTCGAACACAAATCATACGCTCAAATCAGCCTTAGCTACTTCGCTGCGCCTTCCGACCGCCAAGATAACAATTTCAACATCAATCCTCTGGTCGTCTCGAAGATGAAAACTTCAACATCGGGGAAACAGATCATCCCGCATGTAAATGTGTCGCTCTTCAAGGGAAAACAAAAAGAATCGCGCGTCGAAACTTAAAACGAAGGCAAGAAGAAGATATAAATATTTCGGTCTTCAAGGTACTCAAGAATCTCGTGTCGAAAGTGTGAAAGACGAAGACAAGCAGCGCATTACTTAATACTTCGTTGTCAAGGTACTCAAGAATCTTGTGTCGAAAAATGAAGGCAAGAAGATATAAATATTTCGGTCTTCCAGGTACTGAAGAATCTCGTGTCTAAAGATGAGGAAAAGAAGAAAAAGGAAACTGGAAAAACGGGCGAGCAAATGCGAGACGTAGCAGATAAGTGGGGCGAAGAGAAGGAAATGAAGAATGTGGAAGTAAGGTGAAGATAATCATGAACGGGAACTTCAACTTAGTACTTAGTAAACATAATAGTCTGAGTCTCAACATACCAGTCTGAGTCGCAGGTCTGAGGCTGAGTCAGAGTCTGAGATCTAAATTAATGCATTTGTGACTTCAGAGATAGTAGAATGATAAAAGAGCCACGATGTATTTCGATCGATTCTGTGGACCATTCCAAGCGGTACGCCCGCAGAGAAATTGAAACCCGTATCGTTTATAGCGTTTTGAAGGTAGCCCGAGCCGATGAACTAATGGCCATCCGACAGGCGAAATTGGCGGCTGCTGAGGCTGGTGGTGGCAGAGTTCCAATTGCAGGAATTGTCAGCGATGCGAATCGGAGGATCGGGAATGGTAGTAGTGCAACGAGTGGTAATGGCAGTGGTGACATTCGTCAATCCGCACCTCAGCGTGCAACCGCGGCCGGAGAAAAGGAAGGAGCTCAAAATGAAGCAGGTTTACAAAAAGAGAAGAATAACGGAACTCCAAGTGCCAACGGAACTGCAAACGCAAGCACAGCCGCACTCCCGGTTTACCAAGCGAAGACAGGTTTGATGGACGTGGGGAAGGGAGTGTATGAAGGGGTTGTGGCTCCCGCTGAAAACAAGCTCACGGCGATAATCTTACGAGTCCTGTGGGAACGGGCGTGTCGATTTAGGAATGGTTCAGCGGGAGGTACAGCAGCGTCAGATGCATCAGCGTCAACCGCAACGTCATCGTCAACCACCCCCTCATCCGATTCGCTCCTAAAATGGGACGACACTTTTGCCATATTATTGAATTTCGGCACTCAAAACGAAGTTCTACACGCTTTCATGAAAATGTTGTCTCCACAGCAAAAGAAGGATCCGAGGATGAGGGATGTGATCGCGTCCCTCCTCACAATCGAATTCCTCTTTTCCGGGGCCGCCCGTTATCTTTTCCGAAACGACGGAAAAACCGAGGGCTTTACATCAAAAGCCGAAGCGACCGAAATCGAGAAGCAGGTCGCTGCTGAAATAAGCAATGCGAATACTAGTGGTTCCTTTGAATCCGAATCTAACCGGAACTCTGTTGCATTCGCGCTTCGTCGGTGCGAGACCGACAAGCTCCTCCTGGAGAAATCTAGCAAGATCGATATCGAGGATCTGATCGCTTTCAGAAAAAGGCTGGAAAGCGATTTGAGAGATTCCATGGAAAGAGAGTATAAAGTACCGATTTCGGTTCTCGCGAGAATGGACCAACAGACTAAACGCTTAATCAAGCGCGACTGGTCTATTTCGCGAGATCAGGACTGGGAATTATTGACGAAGATGATCGAAGAATCGATTGATGGCGGTGTCAGAGCGGTGAATTTAGCGGGTGTCAGCAGGAATGTGGTGGTGGGGAGCGCTCGTGGGGGGAGTGCTGGTGCGGAGAGCAGTTCCGCGGGGACGGGAACTAGTGATACTGGCAGTGGAAATGATGGAAACTCAACGGGAAGCGGAAAGGGGCCTGCTATTCCTACAAAGGGAAAGGGCGCGGGGAAAGGACCTCCACTTCCACCAGGAAAAGGCGGAAAAGCAGGAAAGACAGCGCCTCCACATCCGCCGGCAAAAGGCGGAAAAGCAGGAAAGAGCACTTCCTTCCGAAAGGCGGAAAACCAGGAAAGAAACGCGAGATCTACTTCCCAAGACGATCCCAAACGTTTTCAGTACAAGTACGCCTCCACTCCTACGTTTTTCCAGTACACTATTCCCCACGAGAAACGCAGCGCAATGCAGCAAAAAAATGGAGGCAACTTCCTGTTCGAGTTGCCTAGAATGGGCAAACTGCGCCACGTATTAAGAATGAACTATAATCGGGAGATGATGTGGGAATGGGATCGGACGTTTGGGCAACTATTCGAGGAAAATATGCAGCGGGAGTTGCTAGAGCCGATGGTGCAACTGTGGACAGGTATTAAGAATTTGGCGAGACACCGTAATACTGGAGCCGATCGGACCAGATGAGAAATTTCGATGAAGTACTTAATATTCAAAACCATATTTGAAGGAACAGAACTATTCGAAATCGTCTTAGGACGTTTCAACGAACTGTTCAAACGCACCCTACGATATGTGATTCCTATCACCTTGCGATTTCACATCCTCCCCCGAAAAGGGCCCGAAATGCCCTCCTCCATCCCCAGCTTCCATCGTCGCCTTCCAAAATGCGAATCCTCTCTCGAAATTCTTCAGGGTCCGTTGGCGCCTTCCAAAACGGCGACCTCATTCTGCGCAGACAGCAACAAAAGGCTACCGGAGCGGCCGAGGCTACCAATGTTACTAAACAAAAAGACACTGCGCATCACTCGCAAACGGCTTTAAATGACGCGGAATGCCGGACACAGGGACTGGTCTTCGAAGAATGCATCGACGCCAAATTCTACAAGAATAGCGTGGCCACGCTTTATGCGTTAAGCTAAAAGCTAAACGGAAGTGACAAGCGGGGACATCATCGTCATAATGTCATTGATGAATTAGAATCTTTAGATGATGGATGCCGTCATGATCCAGAAGGAGTGCTTCTGTACTCTAGTGAGCCTATTAGTACTTTACGATGGATTTCTACAATATTGCAGCGCAATCCACATTGAATTCGGGATCGTGCCGCGTAATATCAATGTTTCTTCCTTTAGGTTAAAAATACTCGACGGGGATATGGAAAATCACGAGAAGAAGGAAATCGAAAACGTGGTCTGCGATGGTCGCCTCGGTGTGCCTCCAGCAGTGTTGAGTCTATTCAAGGATCAGGTGGAGGTGAGAATCGAATTTCTTTTTGTTTGAATGCAACATTGAAAAATTGTCGGTGGAATTCCACCTTGAAAAATTGATGCGGTTGACCGAACATTCTTCTAAAACATCAAGATTGTGCACCTTGTAGAATACCGTAGTAAAGTTTGTGCACCTCTCACAAATCACCCGCAGTCCCTGTAATACCTGTTCAAAACCTTCTGGAACCTCAGTCCCAAATCCCCCCAGTCCCTCCTCAAAACGTTTTGGAACCTGCAGAACGGCGATCCCCGAGCTGAACCCGAACTCCAACCCGGAAAGCTCAAGTTGCCGAAGAAACCGAAAACGCACCAGTGCAAGGTGTGCGGCACTGTTTATTCAGCGAGTTTGCCAGAATGCACCAATTGCAATCGCGTGGTTTACAAGACGGTTTCGGTGGAGGGGGAGAAAGCGGATCCGCTGAAGGAGTGGAGTGAGGGGATTGTTTCAGGCTATGAGGTACGCGTGCAAAAGTTAAACCCTTTGCTGGGCAATCTGAGTTGAGTTCAGTTCAAGTAGACCTCAAACTAATCTCACCTCAAAAAGAAATTAGACCATCTGATCAGCCATCCCTCCTCCCAACAAAAAATCTACCTTCCCCAGGAGCGTGCCCTGCCTTCAGCTCGGACGAAGTTATGTCAGGTGCAGCCCTCCCGTGGGAACGCGCCATGGACACCACGCATCTCAGTGGGGGATCCGGCGGCGTCACCGTAGTGAAACTGTCGGATAAAGTCATAGCTCTGAAAACCTTCGATAACCAAGCCGTTCATCAATGCTTTGCGCTGGAAATAACGAAACTCCTAAACCGCGGTAGTTCCTACACAGCCAGCGAAAGCGCTTTTTTCGACGCTGAGAAATATGAACGGATACAGGCGAGGGTGGAGGTGAGAGAGCTAAACTTAGCAACGTTCATTACCATGCATTACCATGCCGCACCCCGCTACCGTGACTACCTTTCTCCTAATTACTCCCAGCATATTAAACAAAACGGTCGCAGCATATAATCTTAATCAACTAGAATTTCCCCAAAAAAATCAGGATTCCGCCTGGGCCGCGAAAATGAAATGTGCGCATAATCAAATTTCCAAATTCAGGATGCCGCCTGGGCCGCGAAAACGAAGTGGGCCCATGACGATGATTCGTACCGGGATATTCAAGACAGTTATAGCGTGATGCGCAAAGAAGCCCGCGAAGCTGCTGGAATACTGAGCGGCGAAGATTCAGAAAAAACGAAGCAGCAGGAACACGTCCACCCTCCGCCGCCCCTCGCCATCATTCCGAGTCGGTGCCATGTTCGAATAGCCGGCTTCCGAGTGCTATCCATGTTTTCCCACACTTGCGAGTACTTTGAATTGGTCCCGAATATTCAGCGAGTTCTCAGAATGAAAACTGAGGACCCCTCGAATCCAGATCACACCGGTGCATATGGGGTTTATTCTGTGCTGCACCGGAATGAGTTCATGATGATCGTCGAAGTAGTGCGGGGTTTGCGAACTTTTGAGGGCACTCGTGGCTTCTGCACGTGCTCCAAAGGCGACCAGTGCCAGATTCTATTCGATTTGGGGAAGCTAGGAGCTTTTGATGCGTTGATCAATAATATCGACCGCTTACCGATGCGATGCTTGTGGAACAATGACGGGAATTTGGCCAACGTTTTGTTGGACTGGCTGCGAAGTGTGGCAAATTGAGGAATTTAGAAAGAATATTTTCATTGAAATTTGTACTGGAGAATTTATGAAGAGCGAGGACACCTGATTCGTAGAGAAATAAGTACATGTATAATTTTCTGATGTGTACGGTATGAATTTAAAGCTCCCGAGTCCTCTAAAGTCTTCTGAAATTCCAGTGACCATTCTCAATTCTCACTTCGAACACAGGTTGGAGGATTTATATGACGAAAGGGGGATTCACGAGTTTGGAGGCGCAGTCGGTACTGTTCGCCCCGAAGTAGGCATTGAGAAATTTGGTAAATCTAATTAAGTATTGAATTTCCAGGGCTTTTACGAGAAATCGAGAAGAGGGTGTACGCGGCGTGCGTGCCAGCATGCATGTATATGATTTTCATAGGCACTGTATGAAAGTGAAGTTCCAGCTCGACCTACATTCCTCGTAAATAAAATACTGCTCTATCCTTCTGGATGCCCACTTCGAACATAGGTAGTGCTGGTGGTGGTGCTGCGGAGCCTGCGGTTGGCGGCCTCGAATCCCTCGATACCAACGGCATGGATGTCGATCAACCCACCAATCCTGTAGACGCCCATACCCATCAGGGCGAAATATTGCGAAGGGGTATGGTTGGAATCGATCAATCCGTTGTTCCGATTGTGCTGGCGAAAGGCGCGGAGATATACCAAACGAAACTTACGAAACTGTGTAAAAGCATAGTGGCATGCCTCGCGCCGAAAGAGCAAGAAGCGAAAGTAGGGGGAAAGGATGGCGAGAATGGAATCGAGGGTGGTGGGAATGCGATTATCGGCAATACTGGTGGGATCGGCAACAGCGGTGGGATCGGCAATAGCGGTGGAATCGGCGCCGGTGGCAGCAGAAGCAGCCATGCCACCAGTACCAGCAGCACCACCAGCAGCCCGGACGCCAAAAAACCGAGACTCGACAACTCCCCGATCTTCGATTTCGATCAGCGCTTGGACTACCGTAAGTTTTACGGGGACAATAGATCCTGGATTGATGAGATGGCGATGGCGCTGTATGTGGTCACGGGGGTCAAGATAGAGACGCAACCCGGTCAACCGACTAGCACTACTTCCCAACCCGCTGCAAGCAACGCTGATAAGAATGCTGATAATAATAGTAGTAACGCTGATAAGAATGCTGATAATGATAACTTCAATCCTCCCGCCCGGCGTCCTTCCGTTCTCACCCCGATCCTGCTGCAATCTCATGCCGCAGAGCCCAATATGGAGCATTTATGCCGGGGCTTAGCGTTGGGCATGCAGATGGTGGCGGGTAACTGCTCCGGCGACGCAATCGGTGAAATCGAGAATATGCTGGTTGGATCGTTTGCTAATGCATCTGTGGAAGTCGGCCAGAGTCAAATCGGGGCGATTTCTGAGTTTCTAAAGAAGAATCTCGAGTGCGTGCAGAGGGAAGTGGCAGGGAAGTGAGGGGGAAATCATAATGATGGCGAAGTGAGGCGAATCCATGATATCGGGTCCGATATCATTTGTGTTGGCAACCGTGGCACCGGCATATGAGTCATTAATGATTTGTGCTGGCGGTGATATGATCAGCGTTCAGTGTCACTTGAGGCGCAACGAGCAGGTCTGAGAAATTTTAAATGCTAGTAGACACCCTTAGTGAAAATTTTTAGTTTTTATGTTGGAACTAAGTTAATAATCTCGTGCGTAGTGGGAATGAGCAAGCCGCAAACGACATTGGATCGAGTCACGTGGATGGTCGGTCTCCGCGAACGGTGGGGATCTCAACTTCTCAGCGCAGAGGCTCGTTCTCACGTGGAGAGCGTGGAGTTCGAGCCCAAGGTCTTCGCCAACGGGAGATGGAAGCTCCAGAAGCTTCCTCGGGACGAGTGGCCTTGGAATTAGCATCATGATCCCATGAATTCGGTGAATTCGAAGAACATGGCAAGGTCTCCTCTCCGACTGCGGAATGACCTGGGGTAACAACGATTCAATATTGAAAATGCAATTTCCTCCGCGAGTGGCGCCAACAGTCAATCTCCTGCTACTAATACTGTAAATTATGCAACTGAATCTAAAAAGAAGGCGTCTAACAGCGAAAGTGAACACACTCGTCTTCTCCTAAATCTCACGATGCTTTATGTACCTTCTTAATCTCACGAAGCTTTATGGACTTTTCGCGACTCCCGCAGAGACCCTCTCGGTGTAGTTATCAAAGACACTTGATTCAGAATGCGTGAAGTACGTGAAATCGTTGGGTGTGCGTGTGCTTAATAGTGTGTCAGTTTTTGAGCGCATCTTATCTCAGAATCTGTTGTGGCTTCCACAATTTCAAATTTGAATCCACGGATTGTTTAAAAAAAAAAGACAGTGTAGGAGGTGTAGTAGTCGGGCAGGTGTGGAAATCGGTTCAGGTGGAGAGGACCAGCGCTTGACGAGCGCGGTGGGAGAGCACAGACGGGGGTTCCACGGAGAGACAGCGAGAGACAGCGAAGAATCGAAATGCGCATGATTTTCAACCACAGTCAACATTGAGTGGCAGACACGTGACAGACAGATTGCACAACTTCAACATATCATCGAAAGCTATTAGTAGTCCGAAAAGGAAGTACTATTCATATTCCAAGAAAGAAATACTAATACTCCAAGAACCTCTTCCCAAGATGCCCCCCAATTCCACCCAACTAAAACGGACTCGGTCGTCCTCGGATGGCTCCGCTTTGCGCACGCAGCAACGTAGCTCTAAGGAGCACAACCGGAGAGCAAGTACCGATGAAGCTATAGTGGACGATATCAGGATTCGGATCTTCTACGATCCTCATTCCCTAACCGCTTTAGCGTTTTTTCTGGGATTGGCGTTTTATTGGGTGAGGGGAATCTATGCGCTATCTATTCCAGGTTGAAATCTCATTATCTATTCATAATTCCAGGTTGAAATCTCATAAGTCACCACTGCTTCACACTCCGCTGAAGTTTACCCCACCTTCGGTGCGCACACGTGACCACATAAACCAGCTCTAATAAAGATTCCCACTCCCAGGCGTTCCCGACCTTCGAAGCATCGCCTCCCATGAGCGAGTCGATCGCGACGGGGCACTGGAAGGAGTCCTTGTTGCGAGGGGTTAAGGCAGCGTCCGCAATATTTCTTGGGATCGCAGCAATATGCTTTCCCAATGGACCCTTCATCCGACCGCACCCGGTGGTCTGGAGGATCGTCCTGGGGATGACGATTTTGTATTGGTGCTTCCTCACGGTGGCTATGTTTTGCGAGTATTGGCAGGTGAGGAGTGTTCCAAATTTTGGCAGTTTTGGTAGTTGAGAATGGGGATTTGAATCCGATATGAGGATGGGAGAATACTTAGAATAGGACGATTGTATGATAGCATTCTTCAATTACTGACATACGGTCCAAGGGCAGCAAATGAATTCCCAAAAAAAGTTGCTAACTGCAATGCCAATGGGGCCAAAGTTCGCGTTCTCTAAGGAGTTACAGCATGTCCAAAATTCTCCCAGATCCGCGCCATTCTCTCGTTCCTGTATCCGAAGGAGTTAACTCCGTATAAGTGGGAAGGGGATCTACCTTGGCAGGATCCAATCTACCTAGATTCACTCGAATACGAACAGCACTGTAAGGAGGTCGATTACGAAAAGCACTGTATTAGAAGAGATTGGATGTATCAATGAGCATATTAACTCAAATGATACGAATTTTGATGGTTCAAATTTTATGTAATGAAGGAAGTTCCGAAAGTCACTGAATGCCAAATGGTCAGCAATATCTAAAAGGAAATTCAGATTAGAATGTGCAACATTGAGATTTGGAATTGTACTATAGAAGCATCTTCAAATAATTTGAATTTATAGATCCGACATAGCCTTGCGAAGAATTTATAGATCCGATTATTACCTAACGGAAAACCAATCCAAATGATTTCTAACTCTCCCAGGCGAGCTCGAGGTGAAGAATATTCTTTCGCGCGTCGACGAGTTCATTTTGTGTCATTTTCTTGGCTGGGTCGCCAAGGGCCTCATGCTCCGCTCCTACTCTCTCGCATGGATCATGTCGGTATTTTGGGAGCTCACCGAGCTGTTCTACATCAAGATCTTCCCGAACTTTGAAGAATGCTGGTGGGATCAGTGGGTGTTTGACGTGCTCCTCTGCAACGGTATCGGAATCTACATCGGAATGAAGATCTGCCGGTATTTCGAAGTGAAGCAGTACAACTGGAGTAGCTCTTGGGGAGATATGACGTATCGGGAACGGATCAAGCGAGGCATGCTCCAGTTTACGCCCAGAGATTGGGTCACTGTTCGATGGAAACCCTTCGGAGGCATCAAACGATACCTCGTCTGCATAGTAATGGTGATCATCAATCAGATCGTCGAGATCAACTCGTTTCTTGTCAAAGCCACCTTCGAAATCCCCTCGCCGCACTGGCTCAATATCTGTCGGCTGATCTTTTGGGCTCTGGTGTGTTTGCCAGCAATTCGACAAGTACTCTAACATTTAAAATAACTAACTTTACTCTAACATTCGACAAGTACTCTAACATGTAACATGTTACCGAGATGATCCAAAACTAAGAAACTTAGAACTACTTTTGAAAGGACCAATCATACTCTAATCAATGATCATGATGTCTCTCTGCATTCTCCAAGGTACATGCTTACACCATGGAGGATTCGATCACGAATCGCCCGGTCTCCGCCCGCCTCGGCTCACACGCGTGGTGCGGCTTGGGGTGCGTGCTGATGGAATTGCTGGTAAGCTTGCCACCGAAGTGGCATTGCGGAATACGGAAGGAGGAAAGCTTTTGCAGGAATTTTATGAGAATTTCGGGAAATGAGTGACATCCATAATTATATATTGTCTATATTGTCATTGTGCACGAGACTGCATGGATTTCTGATAGGACGTTATTGCATGAATTTGAAAGTTTCTATTTTACTCTTAAAATCCTCGTAATCCTCTCAATACACCACACTGCGATTCCCTCCTAAAACTCCACGGTTTCTCTCAATTCCATTTCGCCCACAGGTCTGCGTAAAATTTGCGTGGTTCAACAAGGCCAATCCATCGGCGCAGTTTCCCCCGGAGTGGACGTTCTACCAGACGCTCTACTGGCTCGCGACCTTGTGCGTCTTCACCACTGTGTGCCTCGCGATCGTGCGGTTTTTGGAGGATCGGTAAGGCTGAATTTTAGGATAGGAGCGCAACGATTTCCGATTTCGGATTTGAATCAGAGTTAAAATTTCAATTTGAATTTTCGATTCAAATTTACACACTCAAAAAAAAAAAAATGAGAGGCTTCAGCTATCATTTACAATGTGTTTCTGCATTACATTCGTCATTGCCGAGATGAATTTTGAATCTTGTCAACTCTTAACATTTCGTGCAACTTCCCAGGTACCCGGCGTACTTCGGCGAAATGTCAGGGAGCATGGAGTATGGATAAATCGTTTCTCTAATATTTCAAGGTACCCGGCGTACTTCGGCTAAATGTCAGGGAACATGGAGTATGGGTAAATCGTTTCTCTAATATTTCAAGGTACCCGGCGTACTTCGGCGAAATGGCGGGGAGCATGGACATGGATGTGCTTGGGGAGGAAGGAGTCAACGAACGCGGGGACGTGCCGCACAGCTCGGAAGTCGGTCTCCTTGGCTCGGGATTGGGCATTCAGGAATTGTACTGGAATACTACAGGATTTCCACTGGAGTTGTACTGGAATTCTACTGGATTTTCCGAGCATGGAGATCGGAATTTTTAGAAGCACTGAGCATGCATTTCAATTTTCTGATAATTAGTTAGTCTATCGATGTGAAGGTACTCATTTGTCAAAATTCCACCTAAAATCCCAGCAGTTCTCTCAATGCCCACTCCCAACACAGGTCTCCCTTCCTCAGGATCCGAGGCTAACAGCGACAGTAGAAGGCCTAGCAGGAGACTGAGTCAGACTCACAATGGAACCGAACATCCTGTCACGTTATTGCGGGGCGGCTCTGGGGAACCGCGCGGGGGGACCAGTGGGGCGGAAACGCGAAAGAGGAAAAGGAAGGGGGCGGATTCGGACTAAGCGCTGAAGCCGGAAGGGCGCGGATTCGGACTTGGACTAGCAGCGGTTGAAGGAGCAGCGGCGGACCTTCAGACAAACGGAACTTGTCAACCCACAGTGGCAAACCAGATTCAAACGAACGGAGTTTGTCGGCTGAAGGGGCAGAATTGCAAGACAGCCCGAGATGGTTAAACTATCAAAGAACTATCAAATGAACATAGTACGGTTATGTGCACATCATGATATGCAAACGCATACACTGGAATGATGGCATTGAGCACGAAGACCACGAATCTGCATAGTGATACATACGCACACAAGGTTGGTGTTTTTTCTACATAGACTTTTGAAGTGGTCTTTCTTCAGGTTAGCTCCGCTAAAATGGTTAGCCATAAAGAGCTCGCTCAGGAGGGACACTTCTTGCATACACAGACACATGATTGTGAATCATTAATAAGATTCTCTGCAGACTTGCCTGAAGATGGATATTAGCAAACGAATTAACGTTTTCTTCATCAAACTTTTCTTCTTTTCTCCCAGATTGAAATCGGCTATCCCTGGCGAGTGAATCAAGTACCTTCCAAGTGCGGTGGTTGATGCAATACTATTGTGTCTCGCTTCGTGTTTTGGCATTGCAGACCAGCGCATATCAGTATGCATGATATTTTTCTCAAATTCGTTATGATCGGTGATGCTTGAATCGTGATTTAGGTGTCGAGTGAGTTGAGTTGAATTGTGTTGTTTGGTGCTGGTTGAGTTTGTATTTATAATATTAATATTTGAAAGTTTGTGTATTTGTTTATGTGATGTGCATTGCAATGAGACAGTGGGGCAGCGCAGTTAATGTTCAGAAATGTTCAATGTTCAAAAATGAAACAGTGCAAAGTGAGTGGCTTTAGAGATCAAAAGATTCAGAACGAAGCTGATTTCTTGATCGTCATGTGTGTCTTTCTCGGTTTGTGTGTATATTGACAGTGTTTTCTTAATGACTCACGAGGTGTATCAGTATGTTTAATTTGCAAATTATCTTGATCGTGCTTGGGATCTGTAAAATATTGGATAGTGATTCGATCGGATTCGTTCTCTTGTTGTGTGTCACAGTTTCTAGGTAGAATCGATGTATCGGACATAATCATTCTGATCCACATGCATTTTAGGTATTAGGAATCGTATTCATCGCAGTTTCCTACACAAAATACTCTGAATCTTCTGAATCTACAAAGTACTTGAAATACTTGTTGGAAAAGCAATCGCAAATCAACGCGAATTCTCCTGATATTTTCACCCAATCTCCCCTCAAAAAAACCGTGAACGTGATTCTTTACCTCATTAAACTTGATAGTGCCTGGAAACTTCTCTCATTGACATCAATAATACACATGAGATTTAAGTAATTGAATTCCACAACCCTCTCTCTCCCGCAGCTGAAGCAATTCAGGGAGACCTGACATGTGCTAATTCGTTAGTGGCGTCAGTGTCGTTACTAGAAGTTTCTACATTTCGTGGCTCGCACGCTACTCCTCGCGAGCACGTTCCACTACTTAACTTTCACTCCGGTCTGTATAGAAAATATTCAGGTATTTTGTGGAAGATATCCTATGTTATGTCCATCAGTAGGGCACCGGGCCTCAGAATTAGTAGTGGAAGATTCGCAATCATCACCGACGGGAATAGCAATCGTCTCTCGACAGAACTGCGGATCAATTGACAACGCGTTCAATTGAGAACTGCAGATTCGCCTGTAGATTCGAGAAACGAAATTAGTCAGAGCAAACGCGATCATCGCGGAAAAAACGTAATACGCCAGAAAGAACGGAAAGCGATACGAAGTATCATGCACTTGTTCGTAGATCGCAGAGCATAGCTAGAAAGAAAACTACGGATTGATTATGTACGCCAAGTTTTCGCGTTGGTTAGGTCCACCAACAAATCTCCACGCTAGCTAGTACTTCCCTCCAAAATAGCCTCTCTGCTGCGCTGGCCGATGACTCCAACGGCGGTCTCCACATTCTACTCTTTGATTGCACGCATCGCCTCGCTTGACCTCGGAAAGAACGATGTGGTACTCGGTTCGAATCCCCCACTTGCAGCACCAGCATTTAGACCTAATCCAAGAACAGTATTCAGTAGTAACGACTTTCCGGGATGTCGAGACGTGGTTCGTGGTCAGCTTAGGTCACCGAAAGACGTCCAGATCGGTAGTGTTGTCGGGGAGGGTAAGTAGTCTCTTGCTCCTCTTCTTCTTCTTCTTCTTCTTGCTGCTTGAAAAAGGCCAAAATCGGAATTCGTAAAAGTGATAGCGGTAATAGTAAACCTCCGAGACTGCTGAGTCCTACGAATCGAATAGCGAGCATAGTGAAGCTCCTTCACTCCTCATTGGTAATCGTCGGATAGCGGCAATAGCAAACCTCCGAGACTGCTGAGTCCTACGAATCGAATAGCGAGCATAGTGAAGCTCCTTCACTCCTCATTGGTAATCGCCGGTAGGAGTGGTAGCAGGGACAAGCACTGCTCAGTAACTCTCCACTCCTCCTACGGCAGCGGCCGAATACATGAACAACACAACCATGTACTTCTTTGGCGTGGTCTTGTCCGTACCTCAAATTCAATTTGTAAATATTACATCTCAGTGTGCTCAGGGCGCTCTCCCCCGAAGGCTTTCTAAAGATCAAATTTCCTTGCCTTTGCGGCATTCAGTTACTCTTCATACCAAAAAACTTCGCAGCAAAGACATAAAAGCTTAGCGAAAACTTAGTTTTCCGTTTTCTCTCTTTTTCTGTGTTTAGTGCGCGATTTCGATTTGTTTCACATTTAGTGACAACAAAGCAACAATGAGCGGCATGTCGAAAAGATTCGTTGGTGGGGCGCTTTGTGCCGTGGGCACGTTCGGAATCCCCAGTCTCGCCATCGACGAAGAGACCAAGGAGCTCTCTCTCAGGGAACGCTTGAACCTTGCGGTTCGGGACGAGGTGATCAAGGCCGAGACCGAGCACCGCGACCAGAAGGACATTCTGGAGGGCGTAGTCGCGAAGGCGCCGGCTGACACTGGTTCTCGTGCTCCGTCCGATATGACCTTTTTGGAACTCGAACGGCACCAGCTCCAAGCGAAGCTCAAAGACCTGAAGGAAGAGAGGGCCCAGCTGATTGTTGGCACGGACAGGCCCCAAGGCGAGCGCCGCCACGAAAAGGTCATGCGTCTTACCGCGGATATCGTGGAGGTGCAGAAGCGTCTGGAGGTAAGGCAAATCATTAATATGGGCTCTACCATGTCTGTCAATTGAATAATAAGATTCAAATTGTTTACAAATTTCTCATCCGAGTTACGTGTGTAGCGATCCAAATTGAATATTCCAACGCCTGGGAGTTGGTATAGTCTTGCAAGCGGAGCAGAGATACTCGCTGTTGAAGTTTGGTCGGGGCGAGCACGTCACCGATGACTGTGACACCAGGGTCGGGTCGTAGATCAGTCTTACACATAAACACCAACTAGATGTGGTGGTATTCAGCGGCGCTGTTTCGCATTTTAGCTGGCGGTGAAATGGAGTAAATACTCTCGCGTCACGGAGAAGTCACCGTGTTCGTAACATCCACCTGGTCCGTACCTTTCTCGCGAAAAAGGTTGTATGAAACGATGTCATGGCCAGCGTCACAAAAGTTGAACGTTTTCGATGGATGTAGCACTCTGTCTTAGAAGAGCGAATTTCGATCACGTTTCTGATTTTGCGGATGAAAGCCAACCTGCGTGAATCGTTTTCCCATCGTGTGGCGGAGGCTGCCTGACATTCAACTGCATAAGTTGAAAGGCGGATTGTAAATGTCAAATGGATACTTTTGGCACCAACTTGCCGCAATTTGATCACACGGGCTTTTGTGCGAAATGTGATGCAAAAATTTCCAAATCCCATTTGTCCGAAAGTTGTGTTTCTTGTATGGTGTTCGATTCGATGTTGCCACAGCGTTGTGCATTGTGAGAGGGCAATCAATCAAATTCCCCAAACAATTTTCAGCCGGAAGAGGAGCGCAAGACTGGCATGGGGTTGCTTGAAGTGCGCAGCACGGTGAGGGAAGCTTTAACTTAGGTGCAACTCAAACTTACGCCTGAGAATTTTGAAGTTATGATTTCACCAAATGTGCGAGTTTCTTGTGATTGCTTGTGAGGCTAGGAATGGTGTTTGCATCAGCCGTTCGATTTTATTTCCGCGTGCAACTCGTTGGTGGAAAGGCCGATGAAGTATGGTTTTTATGTTCTCTGGAGGGGCGGCGCCTCGCGGCTGGGGTCCAGAAGTTTCGGGGCTTCGCTGCATGGATTTTGAAAAATTAAATCCGAGATGCTCGCCAGAGGCTTCTAAGGGATGAAACATGAGATGGGACATTTCCCGACCTGGGCCATGATGGAGAATTTGGGGGTAAAGCCATTGCCCTGTCAGATCTTTGCCGACGGCGACGCCATCTTGACTGCCTTGCCAGACCGGGCACTTTGGTGGCCAGGCCCCGAGCTTGCCAGCTTTGGTCGAGCCCAGGAGAATCGCCATACTTGTGAGTTTATGGTGACGCCCAAAATCAATTTAGCCTGACGTTTATTTTGGAAGCAATTTTCCACCTTGGTATCGTCTAATAGAGAATAGGTCGGGACCTTGTTATACTGACCTGTATGCAGTCTCACTAGCAGTCCTATGCGTTGCTCTTAATTTTCGAAGTCGAAAACCTGGATGTTACGGTTTTCGCCTAGGAAAAACTAAGAGTAGATTAAAAGTGAATTCAAAGCAGATCTACGGTTACAAGCGGAGCCAGAAAAATAAAGCGGCAATCAAGCGCCAATCCAGGGACAAATTGAAAATTAATGAACAAGCAGCCAACCAACATGGATCCCATTGAAAGTGCAGACACCCGTCGGTTTGGATTCCCACCCCGGCAGGGCCCCGGACCAAAAAAAATGGGACCCTCGGAAAGTTGGACAGTCATTGATTAGCGTTGCTATATTAATAATAAGTCTGTGGATGCGAACCTGCATGGGGTTAAACGTATTCATAATTCTTTTCATGCAAACAGAAATTGCTTGGGAAGAGAAAACGTGTCAGTGACAATGAGGCCATGGCGGAGGGCGCTGAAGAAGAACAGGGGCGCAAGAAGGTCCAGAAGGTATCGGAGGTAAGTTCAAAATTGAACCTGTAGGCGAGGTTTGTTCAAAGTTACCGAACTAAAAAGTAATTTTGCCAAATGGTAGCTAAGTTCGCGCAAGTGATATAATCGTAATTAATGTCTCCTACTTTATTATCAAGATAGTAACCACATTCCCGCAACCTTTTAAATTTAAGTTACCGTATTTTAGTTCATCCCAATGGCATTCAATCGTATTATTCATTTACCCCCCCAAGAATCTTTGTATACAATCGAGTATGCCTGGCCTTCGTAACTTTATGTTCATCACTCGCCTAGCTTCTCTAACTCCGGTGTCCCCATCAATGCCCAAAATCTTTCTTCTAGCAAAAAAACCAGGGAAACTTAGGTGATTACATACTCGACATGTCAGTCGTATGCACCCTCAAATCGTTCGTCTGGTCTCCACACATCAAGAATCTTGCTGTGTGGGTGCCGCCAGTTTTAACTTCAGTTTTTGCTCCCACTGAGCGTCACAGACTGACAAGTCCTGGATGCCAATCACCCATGAGTAATTCCGGGAAGCATCTTTAACTTGATTAATATACATCGATGTGTTTCAAAGCATTGAATCACGCCCGCGCACCCTCCACGAGAAAAAAAAACCATCCAGAATTGGGAACCCTTGATCAAAACATTGAACCATTAACTTTTCTGCCTAATGATTTGCAACTTGCTTTATTTTTTGCTTGCGACAGGGGCATGGGGGTTTCGCGAAATGCAAATAATTTTGAAAAACATCAGCACTTAGTGAAACCACTGCGACCCTGCAAAATTCTAAAACAGGAGGCGACAGCGAACCGCCCGGTGATTTTCCATCTGGATTTCTTGGGCAATAATGAGGCGACTTATGGCGATTCCGATCCTTATAAGTATTTGTTTGCGCAGCTCGGATTCGCTCTCGCAGCTCGGAACGAGGACCAGGTCAATGACATCAAGGGCGCCCGTCTGATTGCATTGATGGAGGTGGCGGGACCAGAGGATCTCAAGACAACAAAAGCGGAAAAGTTCTTTACACAAATGTGGACACAGTTTGAAGACCCGAACAGCGGGTTGGGAAAACCGGGGGAGCTGCCGGGGTATGATTATCGTCTTCCTGGAGTAGTCACACGACAAGGGACAAGTAGTCAGCGCATTCCGGATGACCTCCCAGGGATTCATCAGTCTCGCTACTGGAAGCTTCGGAACGACAACGTCGTCACGGTGCTATTCGGAAACAAGCTGGCTCGGTTGTTCACCAAAGAGAACGTCGATTACACTTTCAAGTGGCTCGGATGGGGGTCTGTGAAGTCTCTCGCGAAAGCAAGTTCCCAACCGTATCTCGTTTGTATGGTCGAAAAGCGTGCCGGCACATTCAACCCAGAAGGTGTTCTGAGATTGGTCCCGAATGATTTCAGTAACCCCGTCATGAGAGAGCGTAGGCAGGAGCCTGAAACCGCTGCCGCTTGTGACACAAGCATTGTTGCTGGGGATTTAGGGTTCGGATCGAAGAGTCCGCGGTACGCACGCTACCTTGAGTATGGTCTGCCCATGAATAAGCTCACAGGGTATCAGCCCAGTGCCAATGTGGGTGCGGTAGTGTTGGGAATGGACACCATTCGTCGAACGCTGCCATTGGAAAAGCAGTTGCCTGCTGAGCTGCAGGACGTGATTGCAAAAGTGAGTGCCGATACAAGCAAGGTGTCGAAGGTGATCTGCGTGGTCCCGAGTACCTCGCTGGATCACCAGAAATTCAAAAAGTCGACCTCCGATTTGGTGGAGGCAGTGGCGCAAACGTACCTAGAGTCAGATGACGACGCTTCCCGGAATACAGAAGTGGTTGTGGTCAGCCGCGCGGCTTTGAGGCTGGATTCGTTCGCGGAATTGCCGGCCTCGAAGCGGGATCGCCTGAAGTATTGGTCAGCCAACGACAACCATCTTGAATTCAGCCTCTTGGCAGCCGCGACGAAGAAAAAACAGCAGCGCCCTTCGGGATCCTCGGATGACATCAGGATCGAAGACAATGAGCCTTTTTGTGACATCTGGATGAATCAGTTCGGGGCCATGAGCGCTGCCTGGGGGTCTTTATTCGGGATCCCCCAGTTCCCGCTGCGAGATTTTTCCACTTTTGCGCCGGACAAACCCACCAATTTCGCAGTCACTTATTTCATGGGCGCCGTTCCTAATGTCGATGCGCAGATATGGAAGTTCTTGGCTTCCGATCCCGACGAGGACAAAGAGTACCTTGATCTCAAGCAACAGCAAGCACAAGTGTCCCAGGCGAATGTTACCGAGTATGCAGATTTTTTGGCTAGCGTCAGGTCTTCGCGTGCAAAGGAGGTTCTTGACATCTTAAGAGACTTGGATCACCTTTCAGCGTCGGTGGAGTCGGTGAAGCTGGCGCTCAACAAGGACCAGACGACGATGGACGCAGTATGTTACACTGGCAGTGACTGCATCATTGTATTAGTAATAGTATATGGGAGAGGGAAGCGTCTTAGCTATAGTATAATTATTTCATACGAAGCAAACCAGGCATTGACATCCATTTCAAGATGCGTGTCTCCATTTCCTTGTCATCTTCTATTGGTAATAAACTCAAAAAAGCGAGTTCGATTCAGAATGAATCCAAGGTGATTCGGTTCGATATTGATTAATTTCCTCGTTCAAGGTAGCAAAGCTCGCGCAGTCTTTCCGAGCCCAATACGTAAACGGCAACACCAAGGAAGTAAAGGACGATCAAGGACGTGCTGTACACTACCCGAGCAGTGTCCTGGAGAAAAAGTCTTGGTCGCTGAAGAAGTGGACGCAGGAAGTGATGGAGGAAGCTGGATGGGTTTGAGCTACCGCGATCATATGAGTCATGCTACCAGTGGTCGCGTGGAAGTAAGCGGTGGAAGTAAGCGGTGGCATCGTGGGCTTCATCATTGGTATTGGGAATCTACCATGACATGGCTGGGATCCTCTATTTTGCTGGTCCCTGTCAATAATGGTAGCGGTTGCGCATGGTGATGCGTGGGATCGGAATTTGCAGGGCGAGGGGCAATTTTCGACGGGGTGAGGGCGAGGCCCAGAGGGTTTGGATGAGGTTGAAGTTGCGGATGACTCGTGAGGGAGTGAGTCGATCACGACTTCCTCTTCATATTTACTCCTCATCATCACCTTGAAATTCCTGAGTATTGACACCTATTTATTAATTAGGAAATCGAACAATAATAGGGAATCAAGTTGAATATCGAGACATCTGTTCGTATTTCACTGGAGACATCTATTCGTATTTCCTACTAGTACTAGGGGCCCCGAAGCAAGTTGAATATTCGTATTTGGCTGGCACTTCCTAGTATACTAGTAGTTGTAGGTGGCAATGCTTAGAGGGTGTGGTCGGATTCAACACTCTGGCATGCTGGTGGCAGATTTCAAGGTGTTGTTGTTGTTGGTGGCTGAATTCGATTGGGCCTGGAGCTTCAGGATCTGACAGTGATCGGATCCATCGATTCTGATGGATCGGATCACTGCCAGATGGCGTTGGAATTCGATTAGGCGTGCAAGGGCTGGGCCGAATTCTGGCGGCAATCAGTCCGTGATGATCGGATTCCGTACATCAGGATCTGATTGGATTTTGTACATTAAGATCTGATCGGATTCCGTACATCAGGATCTGAGTCACTGGATTTTGTACATTAAGACCTGATCGGATTCCGTACGTCAGGATCTGATTCGATCTTGTACATTAAGATCTGATCGGATTCCGTGCATCAGGATTTGATTGAATTTTGTACACGAAGATCTGATCGGATTCTGTACATCAGGATCTGATTGGATTTTGTACATTAAGATCTGATCGGATTCTGTACATCAGGATCTGATTGAATTTTGTACATTAAGATCTGATCGGATTCTGTACATCAGGATCTGATTGGATTTTGTACATTAAGATCTGATCGGATTCTGTACATCAGGATCTGATTGGATTTTGTACATTAAGATCTGATCGGATTCTGGACATTGGGATCTGATTGGATTTTATACATTAAGATCTTTATGTTGATCGCGTCGATGGGGTAAATAATGCTTGCATGTGATTCTTAGGAGATCAGAATTCCACTCGGGTATCAATGCCAGGTTGAATTTGCAATTGATGAATGATTACTGAGGAATTCAAATTGTCGAGCTATCAACAATTTGCGAGGTACAGAGAACCTTAGGGCGCAAAGTCGGCGTCTAGGCGATCACGCATGGAGAGCGTGGACTTCGTGGGCCGCCATCAATTCTTGCTGTGTCGGGGCAGTCATGCAATTTAGTGCTCCTGACGATGTTGGGGATTGGTCGGACGCTCGTGTCGATGACATATTCTCGCAGTACTGGCCCTGGGGGATCACAGTTCCACCCGGGTCTTATCGTGCCAGGTTTTGCAAAGGGCGAGTTGCAGAATCTTCGAAACAACAATTTGCGAGTTACAGAGAACCTTAGGGCGCAAAGTCGGCGTCTAGGCGATCACGCATGGGGAGCGTGGACTTCGTGGGCCGCCATCAATTTTTGCTGTGTCGGGGCAGTCATGCAATTTAGTGCTCCTGACGATGTTGGGGATTGGTCGGACGCTCGTGTCGATGACATTTGCTCGCATTATTGGGGGATCACAGTTCCACCCGGGTCTTATCGTACCAGGTTTTGCAAAGCGTGAGTTGCAGAATCTTCGAAACAACAATTTGCGAGTTACAGAGAACCTTAGGGCGCAAAGTCGGCGTCTAGGCGATCACGCATGGAGAGCGTGGACTTCGTGGGCCGCCATCAATTCTTGCTGTGTCGGGGCAGTCATGCAACTTGGTGCTCCTGACGATGTTGGGGATTGGTCGGACGCTCGTGTCGATAACATATTCTCGCAGTACTGGCCCTGGGGGATGACAATTCCAACCAGGTTTTGCAAACCAGCGATACACTTGAGGCAGGCTCGTGGGCCATTACCGCACATGCTCTGCAGGCGCGGAAGAGTAATTACTACCAGCGTGTGGAGCACGATGGGGCATGGCACTTCGTAAGAAAGTTCTTGAGAATCCCAACAAACTTAAGAGCATGCCATAGTTAGGGGCTCAGAGCTTATCAAGAGCTTCACAGGTTATAATAGACGAGCTACTTCAAAACAAAAAACAATATCCTCGATGCCGTATTATACGCAGGAGCAATGCGGACATCGCGATGAGGACACCAACAGGATTGACTCCACATTCACGTAAAGCGCATCAGCTCAGTCTTGCTGCAGACTGACTAGAATGGCGTGCACATGTTCGATGGACAGTGACGCATGGTGGCAATTAATAGCGGTAGGCTATAAACAGAAAGAGGACGTAGTACTAGTTCCGACTGGACAGGCCAGCAAGTGATTCCTGCTGGGCCAGCAAATGAACTCATTGGAGACTAAGTTCGAGGCAGCGGCATGCCATGTCGTAGTTTGAGTTCAACATCTTGACGAAGCACAGAGAGAACGAGGATGTGAAGAAAGAAGGAGGATGCGATACCCACAAGGCCAACAAGTGGTTCGCTTCCTCAGTTGAACCCATTGGGGATTAAGTTCGAGGCAATGGTATGCGCAATTTTGTCATACCATAGTTTGGGTTCAACTTCCGAAGCCTAAGGGCTCCGTCAAGTGAAGCAATTAGTTCGCAAAACACACTGATGCTTCAGCGATTGAGGAGAGGTATACATCCGGAACCATGAGAGAAGAAAGAGGAGAAGAATTATCACCGCTCCAGAACAGGAGTAATTACCATTTCTAATGGCCATGTAGTACCAACTAATTACTTCAAATACGCCATCATTTGGGGGTCTGACTCGTAGACCGCCTGCTGGAGAATTTTGTTCAAGCGGAATTCAAAAGCGGAACTCAAATGAAAAAAAATGGTAGCAATGGCCATGTAGTACCAACTAATTAATTCAAATACGCCATCATTTGGGGATCTCCCTCGTAGATCGCCTGCTGGAGAATTTTGTTCAAGCGGAATTCAAAAGCGGAACTCAAATGAAAAAAATGTTAGCAATGGCCATGTAGTACCAACTAATTAATTCAAATCCGCCATCATTTGGGGGTCTGACTCGTAGACCGCCTGCTGGAGAATTTTGTTCAAGCGGAATTCAAAAGCGGAACTCAAATGAAACATTCAAACCACCAGCCGCATAGTCGATCTGGAAAAATCATTAGATTTTGCAGTGGAAGATGATGCCGCATCAAGTTCACAACAAGCATCAAGAATGGGTCTGGAGGTCAAAGACTAGGAAGAAAGTTCAACCAAGTAACGAAGGAACGAGCAAGCATACGCTTCATTAAAACAGGGCTGAGTTTCGTGCTTACGAACTTTCCGAGTTGTCAATATTACTCAATACATATGTCTTCGTGTACTTGCATACATTCATGCATTTGCATGATGATGATGATGATGATGATGATTACCATCGGCAGTTTTGGCCCCCAATCAACGAACGCGCGGATAATTGTGTGATAAAACCAAAGAGCCATTACTTGCATCACAGGGTCGGTTCGTGCAGTTCTGCAAACTCGACATTGTGACTGGAGCGAGGGTCATTCTTTAACAGAATCAGATTCACACACGTGATATTACAATTAGAGCATTTGGACTTCAGGAAGGTGTCCAGAAAACCAGGAACATCCATTGATCGGGTTCGAAATTCCTTGTGGCACGGGTTCTGCGGGGTGAGGGACGTCACTTGGAATGGTCGATCCCTGTCATTGGGTGCGATTCTTGCATGCAGTTACGCGCTAGTAGTTGGTGAACGCGCATCTTTAACGAACGCATTCCCGACAGGGACAGTTCGTACGTCCAGCGTCAAGCTACCGCATGACGGCACAGATGTAGCACGGCGCACCGAACGGTTGGAGAATCGCCACGAGCATCCATTGACCGTCCTGAGCGAGGACGGGGGACCCGACTTGAATCGCAGCGAGCAAACTTGAATTTGAAACATGAGGAAGTGGTATACTATTGCAGAAGCCAAGTGTTAGGTTCCCTTAATACAGGGGCAGTCACATTGAACAAGCCAGCAGTCGCCGTCCTGGCAACCACGAGAACCAATCGCGAGAACAACGGGCCCAAGGGAGATACTTACACCGAAGAGCGATCGTCCTGAAGATCACATGAGTGACACTGGAGCATACTAGTACTCCTGGAGAGGTTATTGAGCTGGATGACACTACTGGAGAAACTGCTAAGCTGGACCATCGTGCTTGATAGCAAGAAACACGTCAGAAAAAACACAATGGAAGTTTGGTGATTCGTTTAATTCGCAAAAAAGTGTTGATCTTTCTTAGAAGATGACTCGGGATGCAGTTGACAGTTGTTTGCTCGGGGTTCGTGCCATGGCAGGCGTGTTTTTAGCGCGAGGAATTTTGAGTATTTTCGTTGTCTGTGGTATTTCTCTTGCAGTGTCTTATATTATTTTCATCGTGATCGGTACAGCTGAACTCCGCCGTCTTTAAGCATTGCAGTGTTCAAAGTATGAGATATTTGTTTATGTTGGTTTCATCGTCGTGGTGATTTTCGGATTCTTCCAGACTGAATTTGGTCGAATAATAATTGCAATTCCGTATTTTATATAATCAACAGTGGTAGTACCACATTCCTTATCTGACATAATTCGGATTACTACATTCACAGCAATTACCAGCACTCGACTCCTGGTTCACGTATAAAACATTGTCGTCGATCATTGAAACATTGACAAGGCAGGAATTTGTAGCCACATGTACAGTAGGACCTCAGAATCAAACATAGGGGACATATGATCGGTTGAGGTTGATGGCTATGGCAAGCAGACATTCGCTCCGTGAATTACTGGAGTTTGGAGGCACCATGGCTGGAAGCAGAATCTCCGAAATCTTAATCTCGTTCAAAATCGAGCACGTACATACATTTTAGATGGACTTCCTCGTAGATCGCACACAACGCATGGACGCATCGATTCTAGGCGCACCGTATGATTCGTCGTTCGAGGTGAATCACTATTAATTAGTTATAAACGGTATTACTGGAATCTGGAAGTTTCCGTTCAAACTCCCGGACTCGTGTCAAAAACGAGCCCCACGGAAACTCCCGTGCCTCAAAAACGAACCCTGGATCATTCGTATCACAACGATCCACAAGAACACTCCCGTTCGTAGCATTTTTATCATGAATCAGCTATGAAGTGAAACCCGTACGGATCCACACCAAGGCGTAGTAGTGATCACGAGCACCCGCAACTAAAGTCACAGTCAGATCCCCACCACCCACAAGCAATCGCCACCACTTGTGACTACTTAGTAGTCGCCATCCCCCACAAGCAATCGTCACCAGGCATAACTCGTCACCAGGCCCCAATAGTGGTCTCCGGCCCTCTGACGAACACTCACTCACCAGTAATCGTCCGACAAGCAGTCACCCACCCACAAAATCAAGTAATCGCCCGACAAGCAAACACCTACAAGCGACCCACAACTAAGTAATCCCTAATCAAATCGCCCGCAATGGTTGACTCGGACCGATATCGACCGTTGCCCAAGGTGAAAATTGTGAGTGGGTTTCAAGGAGCCCAAGCCACAGTGCAGCCCCTGAGTTCGATTAAGTCGGGTGAGGGCAAACTCTTAAAACGATGAAGACCGGATACCAATCAGTAATTACAGGATTACTCAACATAATTACAGGATTACGCAAAATCTGGAAAAAGGAGAAAAGAAACTATAAAATGTGACTCATCTCATCCAGCATGTGATCCATATTTTCATCCCCAGGCGTCGCGACGCTGCCTCATGTGCACCGAAACAAGTTCAATTGGGAGCAGCACGGGAAGGATGGGTGAGGTGGTGGAATTGAGTCAAAATGTGCATTGAGAATTATTACTGAATTTGATTGCAAATACTCAGAGTCACTACGAAAAACATCCGTGCCAGCATGTACTAATTACCCCGATTGAATGTGACAAATTTACCAATCCCCCCCTTAAGTGACAAATTTACCAATCCGATTGAATGTGACAAATTTACCAAATGTTTTAGCATCTCAATTTTGAACATCCTACTACTGAGTCACAGCATATCAAACAATCCATCACATTCCCCCAGCGGCCAAGTCTCGGTTTGGAACAACTCTAGCGGTGATGGTCTCAGCGCAATAACAAGCACCTTTTCTGGCAGTCTACGGGGAGACGCGCCTACGGGGACTTACGGCAATTACCAGTACTTCCAGCAAGCCAGTCGGCCAAGGAGGGCGCTGGTGAGGTTATGGTACTGATCAAATTAAATCGGAATTCAAGTACCAGATTTACGATGGAAATAGGCATACTTCCCACTATCCCATCACTGTCCCCATGCACAAAAATTTTCCCAAAAATTCCCCCCCCAACAACCCGCCATGTTCAAAAAGAATCACATGCGTAAAAAATCCCCTCTCCCAGCAACCCGGCATGTTCAAAAAGAACTACATGCGAAAGACGTTTGCTTCGCTGGAAGATGTGGAGCGCGAGAGATATCCGGCGAGCCATTTTTTGAGGCGGCCACCAGAAACCAGAAACAAATCGCTTGAGGGGGAACGGTCCTTTTGGCCACGGAGTGGCCGTTGAGAACTGGAATTTTAGTACTGGAATTGTACTGGAATTTTAGAAGATGGGAAGTACTGAGTCCATAACATTTCTGTACGGATTTACAACACGGGTATGAATACTTATCGGAAGTACTCAAAATTCCATGTGAAATTCCATCGGTAGTACTCTCAACCTGTCACACTCCCAACACAGGTCACTGAATCCACATGCAACACGATTGAAGAATTGCAAATCACACCCGGATCATTTGCCGAAGCCGGATCATCTGGAGAAGTTTCGGGAAAAGTTGGAGCCGTTGCGAGATAGCTCGATCGAGAGGGTGGCGGAAGAGGGCGATGGTAATGTGAAATACCATATGGGGCAAAAAATCACTGAAAATCCAGAGTATGCTTAAATTGTAGTGCGGATTAATGGATTAATGGACTTGGCCGGTTAGATGAGGGTGGAGTTTATCAAATTTCAGTGTCACAAGAACTATCCGGTATTTCTACATCCTGTATTTCTACATGCTGAACTACCCACTTTCAACGCTCATCGGAAAAACAATCCTATTTCATGCTAATATTGTTTAAAGGTACTTCCCCACCCGAAACGGGCGTCGATGCCATTCGTGTCAAGGGTGTCAGTCGCTATCAGGAAAGAATTCCGATTTCGAAGGTGAATCCGATGAAAAATGATTCGGAAGAAAACATCCCCTCCACCAACCATCATTCCCCGGAGCTCGACCGCCAAGGCCGCGACCGCGATTCTGTCGCCATACGGGCGCATTATACTGATACGATGTACGACAAAAATAAGCACTATGTGTCGGAATATCATACGGAGTTCACGAAACAGCACCTGGAGAAGAATAAGAACCTTCACATCGGCCATTTCGCAGGACCGGAGGAGGTGAAGCAGGTAAGCTACACCTTAGAGGGCACCCTGAGGTTTGCTGACAGTGATCACTGTGATCAGTGTGATCACTGCTGATCAGTGATAGGGATGCTAAGTTTATCTTCCACGACATGCTCGCTTAAACACTAATATTCGAATCGAACAATAATATTAACCTCTTCAACAACTTCTGAGGTCCACGACTGCAAGCGCACTCGGGAAATGAAGTGTTTCTACAAAGCGGACGATCGCGAAAGGCGGCGACGGGGGAAGAGCGAGAAGACCTTTAAACTGCGAAAACCAGCGCGATCGAGGGCTTATCCCGGGTATTCGAAAAGATTTGGTTAGTCGAGGGCTCATCTATGATCTAGGGAATGCGACAACTTTGCGACAAGGGAAAATGAGGGAAACTTGATTCTTTAAGGCATCTATACTAATCGATATCATCGGAAGAGTGAGTTCTACTGATATTTTTTCGACGTTAGGTTTTCACTCCTGACATGCTGCAACCTACAACTCAGCCTTTCTTTGCGCAGGATCAAAAAAAATACAAGGTACGAATTAATAGAAACCGACGAAAAAATTACTAACCACATGGACCCGAAAAACCAAGGTACGAATTAGAAACCACCGAAAAGAACAATCACATGGACCCAAAAAACCAAGGTACGAATTAGAAACCGCCGAAAAGAACAACCACATGGATTCGAGTCCTCGGCACAAGAACAACCCCGACGCTAGTCCTACCGCAGACGCCCTGATTCAAAAGAGAGCACAGGACAAGGAAGGGATATTTCAGGGAAGGCTGGAGCTGAAGAGAGGGAGTAGGCGAGAAGGCGGGATGATTAGCTAGTCTTAGTTAATGATATTGGTAACAATATTAGTTCATGGTCTGACTCGTGAGTCTTTAAATTTTATTTGATATTACTTTGAAATCGTATTCGAAACTTCCATTTTAGAGTAGGACTGCAATGCGTGTGGTATGATTCCCACTGCATTGTCATCAGACACTCACAATGATGCATTTCTGCATGCATTTATACATGTGGTATTCTGGCGAACGGGCGAATTTGACCCATATTCCATTTCGAAACCATCTCGAACCATTAAACTTAAGGTAACCCGTACAAAACCGAAAAGAAACCATCTCGAACCATTAAACTTAAGGTAACCCGTACAAAACCGTCTCGACCCACTAAACTTAAGGTAACCCGTACAAAACGGAAATCCAACCATTAAACTTAAGGTAACCCGTACAAAACTGAGAAGTGGGTCAACATAGGAACCACTGACGACAGTATCGGCAGACAAGACCCAAAGAAGAAAGCAACGAGGTCCAAATCCGTTCCCGCGCCCCATGAACCTGCTCAACATGAATCTACTGAAATGAGTTTTCGCTCTCCCGTGGATGCTCCTTTTCAGAAGCTCCCCCACTGCCTGAGTCCCATCGCAAACAAAGGGCCAAATGCGAACTATGACAACTTTTCGCCGCAACTGGTGGATACGCATGGTATGCTAAGGTTCAGAAACGAGGCGTTAATCGAAATTTCAAATTCAATTTATTCAAAATTTCAAAACTTAAACACAGATCTGAGATCCTGCTAAACTTATTCCAATACCTCCACGAAACAGTAAGTGCGACCTAGTACGCCGCCCTGCATTTCTCTATTCTATACTATCTATAGGCCGGTTTCGAGATGAAGTTTGCTGCACAGTATACATACAAACGAGTCAATATCAGTATGAAATTCCGCTCCTTTCATGTCCCAAGGTCCCGATGGAGCCACCCTCCCGAGCGATTCACCATTTGCGACTTCGGTGATTCCCGGCCCCTCTGGGTTGCGAGCTAGGCCCCGCAATGACAGTCTGGAAGGTACAGTCAGTAGCAGCGGGCTCCCGAGCTGTGTCGGAAGTTATGAAACGTATATGGGGTGCCCAGAAGATGGGAGAATCTATCTGTCGCCGCGAACGGGACTGGATTATCGGGATATTGAGCATGCTGATAGTGAGCTAGAACTTAGACCGAGAATCTTCGAGTAGCGAGATTAGTCTTCAGAGGATAATCGACGTCGATCTCGGATCCGAACTCTCGGACCTTCGAAGTCCGGAAAATTTTAATTGGGAAACTAATACATCACATGCGGGACTCGTTTTGGATTTCACACTCGCTTTGATACGTCGCTTCCAAAGGTACGAGAAAGGCTAGCGCACTGCGGACAAAACTTAATGATACTTCACTTCCACAGGTACGATAAAGCGAATCGCGGATGATATCGAAAAGCGCAGGGGGAAAGTGGGGAGAAAGACCAAACGCGGCGGTAGCGACAGCGAAATGGGGAGTGGTGGGGAAAGTTTGCAGGGGAAGGGAAGTGGCATGGGAAGCGGCAAGGGAAGCGGGGCAGAAGGGGGCAGTGGGGTGGAGGGTAATCGAAAACTTTAAACTTACATCATGGTGCAAACATTGACAAGACAGAAACTTGAAAGTTAATTTGTATTAGGTGACTTGAAGCACCCGCAATAAATAATTCGGAGAATGTATTTGTGAATTGTGGGGGGATTAAGATGTCTCGGACATCCTCTGAGTTTCGGATTTCATTCTCATGCAGTTGGAATTTGCATAGATTGTGAGGTGGAATCGTATAACAGGTCATTTAATTTTCATGCAATCTCAATTTCAATTTCACCCCACATTTCAGGTAGAAGAATAGAACAGATTCACCTTCAACTCACATTTTAAGGTAGAAGCATAGACGAGATTATCGCCGATGCGAGCAAGCACGGGGGATTCGACGCCTCTCCTCTCAAAAAAGCTGCCCAGGCCGCCGCGGATCTACAATTCGAACAACCAATCCCAAGCGTTGAAGAGCTCTCTGCCCATCTCGGCAAGAAAAAGAGCAGGAGTCACACGCAAACTCAAAATGTCGGCGATAGTGTTGTGAATGAGCTGATGGCGGAATTGAGGGGCATCGAGCAGAAGAATAAGGAGGCGAGAACTCGCAAAAAAGTGAAACCGGCCGGGGCGCTGTCCGATGGGACGCTGCTGCAGTAAGGTGCTGCAGTGAGCCGCCGCAGTAAGAGGAGGGTAAACCGTAGGTTTGGCCAGTGGCAGTAAGAGGTGGATTCAAGAGACTTGAGAGTTGGGTTCATGTTGGTGGGTTGATGTTGTCGAAGGTTTACTACGTTGGTTGTAGAACACTAGCGGGGAAGGCGAATAATCACACAGGGGGTTCCACTTAAAAGGGAATCTGAGACGATATTCACACGATCTTGAACTCAACGTCAAGTTCGAAGTCAAGTTAAAACATTCCATACAGTATTCACCATGTTGTATCATAGAGTCTTAAATTTACGTGATCGATCCCATTACATTGTCACACCCTAGTCTTAAAAACGACTATTTTAAAGTACGCGAGCATTCTGTTGTAACATCAGGAAGGGTAGTCATATTATGAAGAACAACTTGGAAATTTCGAGGAAGATAATGTCAGTAGGAAACACGAAGTCAGGATAGTTGTAATATCAAAAAAATTGTAATCCGCACAATACAGGGACAAAAATTCAGAAGAGTACAAAAAACATTGGGCGCTACTGGTTTTTTAAAAGAATCGCGGCCCTCACAGAAATAGTATCACAGGCATTAGTAGGAAGATAGCAGGAAATTATCACACATGAATGAAACGATGTAGAAGGCATGAATGAAACGATGTAGAAGGCATGAATCAAAAGAGTCGGGTGGAACGAATCAAAAGTGGACGCCCATTCCTGCAAACATTAAAAAAACACCACATGTTTTTTCAGTCGCGGACTATCAAATTAGCGACTCTTGTATCATTATTTTGCATCCATAAAGGCATCGATGCGTGCATCTATACGTGCATCCATAATTGCATCAATAAGTAGCTGCATATTCAAGTTAATTTCCATAGCCTGAGACGCGGAAGGGGGACTTTCTGCGTCGCGCCCCCGTCGGTATTTCCTCGAACGGCGGAACGCGGGCAGAAAGGAAAACGGAGTGATTGCAGTGATTCTTGCAGAGCACGGAAGCATTTTAACTGAAAGTGCCGCCCTGATTGTAAGAATAGAAGCACCGACCTCGTTCTCGATTTTTATGCAGTTACCTCCTTTAAGAATGTGAAAAATGAGACCACTAAAACTTAAAGGACTGCGTGTCACACCTGAAACTTAAAGGCTGCGTGTCACACCTGTCAATCAGAAGGTTTCGCTTCGCTGTTGTCAATAAGGTTATGTTTGGTTGTACATTGAAAAAATGACGCGGACCGGTGTGCTTTGCCAAAAGGTGAAAAAAATTTAAAATCCCAGGCGGGCGGCGCTGGTATGACAGTCTAACTTCGTGAATATACACTTAGTCTGAGTGTAGATCCAGGCATTATGACTGACAAAGACCAGTAGATCCGGAGGCGCCGATCGGATTGGATCATAATACATTTCTATCTCCGGATTGGATCATAATACATTTCTATTGAATCGTAAGTGATTCTATCTCTCTCTTTGGGCTTCTGGAAGTTCTGGCACCTCTGCAGCAGACTTCTGCGTCCCCCTTAGACTGTCACTGACGCTCCCCCGCAGTTCCGGTAATAGTAACTTCCGTACGCAGTTTGAATCCGTGAGACGGTGAGAAGCGCCCAACATGAAATCCCCGGGCAGCCTGCGAATAGCAGACTGGATCGATGCCTTCGGCTTTGGGAAGGCGCAGTTTCAGCGTGAGGATATTAATAGAACAGGGATAACATTTAAATTTTATGGAGGCCGCTACCAATTCAATCAAGAACTTCAAGTGGCAAGTCCTCAAGAAAATTAAAGTATCTGGAAAAACAAATCACATGTGATACCCTGTTTCTGATTTCAGGGGAATAAAATTTGTTTCGCTGATGATACGGATTATTTTCAAACAAAAAACAGTCCTCGTCGCCGGTGCGCTAACAACACGGATTCTCAAACAAAAACCACAGTTCTCGTCGCCGGCGGCGGGATGTGGTTTGCTGATGGGACTATTTTGATCCTTATGGGCGCCATCACCCGATCAGTCACCCAGGAATGGCCAGGCATAACGTCGGTCCAAAGGGGATTCTTGGTGTCGGTGGTTTTTATAGGTGAGGAATCTGAGCAGTGGGATTGGCAATTGCATAATATGAATCCATCAATATCAAACACAAATATTACCCAAATCAATTCCCCTACACCAGGCATGCTCTCCCGCACTTCACGCGGCCTCCCGATAATTTAATTCCCCCTTCCCAGGCATGCTCCTCGGCAACTTCTTATCCGGTTACCTACGGACACATTGCACAACCCCCTAGGCATGCTCCTCGGCAACTTCTTATCTGGTTACCTGTGTGATACGTACGGGCGGGCGAGTCCTATTAGGTGGAGCTACCTCGGGGTATTCGCGTTCTCGATCGCCTCCATTTTTAGCTGGGATTTCAACTCTATGTGCTGTTTTCAGTTGCTAGATGGGATTGCGATGGGAATTGGCCAGCCTGCAATGAATGCGCTGAGTTCGGAGCTGGCGCCGTCGACGAAGCGGTACGGTTAATACACGATAGCAGGAATTCCGCAGGATAATTTGCTTTAGACCCGACGAGAAATAGTGTTCGTTTTACGTCAGGATTGGATTCTACATTACGGCTTGCTGTATTAACAGTAGTTGTTTTATAGCTCGTTGAATTGAAACGCATTCCGGGATCCATCAAACTGAAACCACTCCCCAGCATCCTCATCAACGGTTTCGTCGAATTCACATTTGTCGCTGGGGAATCGTATGCTTGTATGCTGGTGATCCTTGACGATGTGAATATGCAGAAACTGGAGTGGCGAAGGCTGTTTTTGTTTGGATCGTTTCCAGCGTTGGCGTTCTACCTCTACTCGCGGTGGAAGCTGTTTGAGGCGCCTTCGTAATGTACATCATGCGAAATGTTGCTAGGCTCTTTGAGGCGCTTTCGTCCAAGTACTTGATCTGTATGGAAGCTCTTTGAGCCACATGATTTCAGTTGTCAGCTCGTACAAATGTATAATGAGCAGCTGCAATTTGGAAAAAAGCGATTTGGAAAACCCATAAAAACGTGGTACGTACCAAGAATCAATGCCTTGACTTAGCTCTCCATAGCGACTCAAAAACGTCCCAAGGTATCTAGCCCTCCAAGGTGACATACAGGCTACGAAAAACGTGTTAAAACGTCAAAAGGTATCTCGCCTTGCGAGGTGACGTGAAGGGTGCGGAGGACGTGCTGAAGGAGGTCCAGCGCCTGAATAAAGACTTTACACTGCCCGAAACATTCGGAGCGGAGCCGAAACCAATTGTAGTCTAAATCATATTTATTGCTGGGATTATTTTTGGAGGAACCGAAACGGAAACCGATGGCATTCTCGAAAGTTAAATTCACGGATGGGATTCAAGTTAACAAAGTTCTTATTAAACCGATATCGCACTCTGAACCACTCCTCTCCGAACCAAGGTACAAAACCGTCCATTTTTTCCAAACCAAGGTACAAAACCATCCATTCTTTTTCCAAACCAAGGTACAAAACGATCCATTTTTCCCCCAACCAAGGTAGAAAACGACTCTCCGCGACCGGATGATGACGTCAGCCCGGCCAGCAAGGCCAGAGAGCTCCCGCTGGAGGATCCCAATAACATCTATAATCTGGACATTCAGATTGATGCTAGCAAATTTGAGCAGGTCTGTCTGGCTCAAATGTGGGCCTCATATTGAGGATAATGCTGAAAATTTGGAGGAAAGTTCGTATTAACAGGATTATTAATAGCAGTTTAGTATTGAAAGTGGATGATTCAAATTTGATAGATGAAGTTTGATAGATGTGTTTCGTGTATTTGAAATTTCTGAGTTGTTACTCAATCTCGAACTTTGCTCCAAATAATTTTCAAGCATACTCATTGTATCAGGAACGAGAGAATCTAGCTCATTTATCTGGCCCCACATTCAACACAGGTTTCCGCCGGCTTCTCCCCCAAGAAATCTACACCCAAAAACGATACTGCTGCTAGCGACGATGCCAACACTTCCAGCATCCCCTGGCTCCGCGCTCTGAAAATTCTGATTTTCGGGGAATATCAGACAACCACCGCGTTTCTCCTCCTCTCAGCATTCACTCTGAATTTCGTTTTCTACGGATCTTTATACGGGTTTTCGCGGATTCTACCGCAAATGCAGAGCCATGCCCTGGAGATGGCGGAGGTGGAGGGGACTTTGGGTGGGGGAGATGCAGATCCCGATGCTCACAACGGCGGGCTCAAGGTAATACCTGATTCTATAACCTGATTCTGTTAGCTGATCCCGCCAGATCCGGACTATTTTGCAAAGTTGGAGTAGACTTTAGAGAATAGTAGCGAAGTGAATTTCATGTTCATGATGGTTTTGTTGAAGTGAATCTCATGTTCATAATGATCGATTCTATTGAGGCGCATACTATATCAAATCGGACGAATGCACAATCGCATGTAGACTTTGTTACAACCACCACCTTCGTGTAACTCCAACTTTACAGAATAGTCCTAATAACAGTAGGAACTTCACGTGGGGTGAAGGTGAAGCCGGCGTACTCGCTTCTCCTAGCTGCCCTCGCGGAAATCCCAGGAGCGCTGTTGGGGGTGTAGGAGAAATGAATAATTCGGAAGCACAGCATGAATGCACGAAAACTACCGTGGACATCATTGACATCCTTTGCTAGTAGGTAGTAGGACAAAAACTGTAAACACCGGAATTGATCTAGACTGAATTCGAAGAGCGAAACAGTTCGAAAATTAAATTTGAACTGACATCTCTGAGCAATAAACTCAAAATAATTAAGGTATTTGGGCATAAATTTCCGCCGAAAGCCGGCCTTCCTCCTGTATCTTTCCTTGAGTATGATCTCGGCATTTTGCGTGATTATTGGGCTGCTGGAGTGGGTCAGCCTCGACACGCAGCCTTGGAGGGATGCCGTCACGGTCAAATTCAAGCACGATGTCAGTATTTCCCACAGTGAAAACTCGATCGGAGATAGTGAATTCGGGAATTCAATTCACACCGAGGGGGAACCTATAGAACTCGAAAGGTTAGGCTTCAAACCGAATGCGAATTTGCACGGGGATGGGAGTGGGAATGACGCGGTGACCGCTGTGACGAGTCACAGTGTAAAAAATACGAATGGCAATGACGCAAGAATGAAAAACAATGGCAATGACTCGTCGAGCCCTCAGTCCTCCCAGCACGCGTCCACCACCTCCGAGTCCTTCACTGAGTCGTTCCATTGGTCAGATTACTTTTCCGGGCCGCGGGATTTTTCTGCAGATGTCGCATCAGCTCTGCTGTGGAATGGCGCACTGCCGTCTGCGTGGTCGGATGCAACCAAATTCGATGGCAATGAAGCGAAGCAGGCAAATTCGATTGAGGCTGATAGTAATGCGGTATCGCACGATAGGAACGAGTTGACTGGCATGCAGGCACATCAAGATGCATCGGTGCAGTCGATTGGTGCATCTCCAGTTTCAACTTCGTTCCTCGAAACAGCAAGCGTTAGCGGTAGTAGTGCTTCGGAAGCGACTAGCAGCGGCAATGTCGCCCACTCCTCCCCCTCCCGGAGTAATCATCAGACAGTAATAGGGAAGGAGAGCAGTGTGGTGGAAGGTGGAGTTCTTAGCAGTGGGGTGCGCGAAAGTGTAGTCGACGGAAGGGATACGAAAGATAATACACATTCCCTCCTCGAGCAGCAGTCCACGATTAGAAGGAAAAGCCAAAACTTCAGTGAAAACACCAAACAAACCTCAAAGATATTTCAGCTCGAGTGGCTCTTGCAATTGGGCGTGATCGGCATGAAGCTGTTTGCGCGAGTCGGGTTTTTGCTTACCTACGTCTACTCAGTGGAGGTCTATCCTACGTTTTGTCGGGCCAGTGGGACTGGGCTGTGCCTCGCCGCCGGCCGTTTCGGGGCGATCCTCTGTCCGATGCTCTATGAATTCGTATCCCAGAATTGGAATCCAAACGTCTTCTTTTGGATGATGGCAGGCTTATGCGGCCTAAATCTTTTGCTTGCCGCAGTTCTACCGCTAAAAGAGACGAGTGGGCGGAAGCTGATGGAGGTTGGGAAGAGTGAGACTAGGGCGTCTGATTAGACTGATTCTTAAAGTTAAGATTCCGAAACTGTAATGTCAATTATCACTGAACCGTAAGGTACTTGAAGTACTGGCGCTGCCA
>Ga0099798_10029_pt1 | contig 39981 bp, 37 predicted proteins | sample Uncmet_Sort29A_1_FD_89870 | JGI IMG/M metagenome (GOLD analysis project Ga0099798, IMG submission 89870) | Marine eukaryotic communities from CALCOFI LINE 67, Pacific Ocean - CN13ID_Sort29A_1 | ecosystem: Environmental > Aquatic > Marine > Oceanic | place: Pacific Ocean: Monterey Bay | collected...
TCGTCGTCTTCTTACCATATTGCACCGTCTGGTGGATCTACTTCTTACCACGCTTTCTTACCATACTGCGCCTTCCTGCGACAGCAGCCGCAGCCTCTTACACTAGAAATCTTTCAATATACGCATTCTCATGGCGAAGCCTACAATTCCCTAGTTAACCTTACTGTTAGATCCATCTCCCCAAGAGGAATCGTCGTCTTCATCTTGGTACTTGCGCGGCCCAAAGTAGATCCACCAGACGGTGCAGCCTAGGGGGGTTGAATGAATTGCTAATTACAAAGACCCACCAGACGGAGCAGCCTGGGAGGTTTGAATGAATTGCTAATTACAAAAGTCAATGAACTGCTGGTTACAAAAGTCGGCATCCGAAATCGGTATGTGAGTTAATAAGTTCAAATGCCTTGTGAATCATATGTGTTAGACTGACAGTTGATACTATGGCCAATTTAAGTTCTGAGTTCAAGAAAAATGGATGACATGTATTAATATCAATTGTCTGCGTCTTGGTAATCTTAATTCCATATAAATTATACAAATCATGTGAATCATATTATCGATGATATAGCCTCCGGCGAGCCCACCATCCCAATCACATCACATATGAAACACCCACTTCGCGCAGTCACCAGACTTTGAACATTACTCCGTCACCAGACTGGGAACGTAATAATGATGAAGATATTATGTTGAGCTGCCCAGCAAGTCTAATAGCCAAACAATCACGCGTTTGTACTTTGAGAGTGTCCTGACAAGCAGGGGATTCTCCCAAGTTTAGGGTGGCATGATGAAGATATTAATAAAAGTCCTCCTCACCAATCGCCAGCACGATGAAAACCGGCAAACCGATGCAGCAGGCGTAGTTGCGCTCGCATCCCTCGAGCTTGTAGGGCTGCTCTGGTGCGTCGCAGGGGGTGATGCTAACATGCTCACCGGCCACGAACATGCTGTCCTTGCATTTGACGCCGTTGACCTGTGGGAGATGGGGGTCGTATGAGGGTCGTATTAGGGTAGTATTGGGCGCGTATTGGGGTAGTATTGGGGTCGTATTGGAGTCGTATTGGGGTCGTATTGGGGTCGTATTGAGGTCGTACTGGGGCCGTGTTGGGGTCGTATTAGGGTCGTATTAGGGTCGTGTTGGGGTCGTGTTGGTGTTATGTTGCAGCCGCTGGTAGGCGATTGAATTCGTGTTTCCCCTTTGGTCGTGGCCTGAGGGAGATTGACGTTCCTGGTCTTCGATACTAGGCTATACTCCCCTGCAGTCGCAAGTGCATGCCGGGGGTTAAATACAAGTTTCGTCTCACCTCAAACTGCGTATCACGCGTTAGCTTCAGTACCTCAAACTGCTTATCACCAGCTCTCACACAACTTTCCTTACCTCAAACTGCTCATCCTTACCTGAAACTGTCTTCGCGTCCTAGTCTTCTTACCTCAAACTGCTCATCATCTGGAACGCGCCGTCTTCGCGTCCTAGTTTTCTTACCCCAAACTGCTCATCATCTGGAACGCGCCGTCTTCGCGTCCTAGTTTTCTTACCTCAAATTGCTCATCATCTGGAACGCGCCGTCTTCGCGTCCTAGTCTTCTTACCTCAAATTGCTCATCATCTGGAACGCGCCGTCTTCGCGCCCTAGTTTGCTTACCTCAAACTGCTCATCATCTGGAACGCGCCGTCTTCGCGTCCTAGTTTTCTTACCTCAAACTGCTCATCATCGAACACTGGTGTCTTCGCGTCCTAGTTTGCTTACCTCAAACTGCTCATCATCTGGAACGCGCCGTCTTCGCGTCCTAGTTTTCTTACCTCAAACGGCTTGTCCTCCAAGTGCGCTGTGTTGGCGTCCTAGTCTCCTTACCTCAAACTGCTCATCATCGAACACTGGTGTCTTCGCGCCCTAGTTTGCTTACCTCAAATTGCTTGTCGTCCGGGTGGGCCGTTTTGGGGTCATAGTTCTTGATCAGTCCGACTTCTGTGGCCTTGCTAAAATCGTAAAACTCGAGTCTGAGGGAAGGAGATAAGCGAGTATTGAGCGAGTACTAAGCGAGTATTAAGCGATTGTTAAGCGAGTACTAGGCGAGTATTGAACGAGTACTAAGCGAGTATTAAGCGAGAATTAAGCGAGTATCAAGCGAGGTGAGAAAAGATGGGAAAGAATGAGAAAAGATGAGAAAAGATGAGAAGAGATGACAAAAGGTGAGAAAAGATGAGAAACATGACTGAAACGGTATTAAGCAAGGAAACTCAATCCTGAGAGAAGTGACTGAAGTGGTGCAACCCATCAAACCATCTCAAATGCGCAAGCTGAGAAAAGTAAGCTAACGAAATTCAAATTAATTCGGATGACATCCAAAATGTAAGGAGTACTCGTAATACTAGTACTTGGGTCAGTTCGGACCACCTCCATTAATTGCAAGCAGTTCGTGCTTTCAAGCAGCAATGTAATGATCACTTGTTAATAGTAGTCCGGATTAGCTCCAGTCATACTCGAGGTTCTAGCTTACTCTGGGTGGTCCTCAGTCTCATCCTCCCAGTCCGAGATGGGGCTGCAAGCACCGCGGCTGACCATCACCTGCGTGCAAAGTTTACGAAATTGAAGATGTGTAGCAAGTTGGAGATTGATGTGTAGCAAGACTCAAGTTGGAGATTGATGTGGCAAAGTCGAGATTGATGTTGGAATTTTTATTTAAATTACGTGGAATTTTATTTAATACGTATTCTGAAGGGGGGATTTCGCACAATGCGGATACTGTATTAATAACTGTCAGAAATCCATGCAGTGTTGATATACAAAATGTAGGGAGTTCCCAATCTTCTTGAATTCCAAGTAAATTCCAGTTAATAATAGATGCAAGTAAATTCCAGTTAATAAATGCCAGCAAATTCCAGTTAAATTCCATTAAATCCCATCTTCTCAATAAATTTCCAGTCAAATTTCCAGTATTAAAATTCCCAATCTTTCCAGTATTAAAATTCCCAATCTTTCCAGTATTAAACTTCCCAATCTTTCCAGTATTAAAATTCCCAATCTTTCCAGTATTAAAATTCCCAATCTTCCAGTCAAAATTCCCAATCTTCCAGTAAAATTCCAGTTAAATTTGCCACCCTTCGGGGCCGAAATGACGTTGGCGACCGCCTCTCGCAAGTCCGCAATCATCTTCGCCTTCCCCTCCGCGTCATTCACTTGCGTGGCGATCTCACCGACTTCTGAGGAGGGATTTGAGAAAGAGTTTCATTGTGCGTGAGAAAGAGGTGCACTCACGGGCTGATGAGTTTCATTGTGCGTGAACGCTGCAACCAGGGGCCAATGAGCACCATAGAAAATGTGTTGCACGAAGATCAGTACATCGCCAACTACTACTAGCGGACACGTGGTCAAAGATTTTGGTCATAGATCAGATTTTCTTCTTTTACGTAGAAGTGAAATTCAACAGTTCTATCAATATGCTGCAGTATCTCTCAATATTAATTATATATCATTCATACCCTTGGTGGAGTAGATCTTCGGGTGTTTCGTCAGCACCAGGAGCATGACTCCGATCTCTGCCTTATCGTCCAGATCAATCTCGCCATCATCTTCTTTGAGCCACGCATCCTTCAGCTCCCCGTTGTCCATATGGACCAGGGCTTGGGCGGCCTTGGGTCTCTGGAAGATTATATTTGTGGTGAATCATGGGTGATTCATGCTATTCAAAACAATGTGCGTAAGTAAATGCTATTCGAAACAAATCCCTTTACCGAACTCCCGAAAAACTAATTGTGGCCCGAAACCTTTTTTCTCAAATTTTAGTACAGCGAAGATTCGAAGTACTTGTGCGTACACACCGCGCATACTCCTGTGTGAAGCAACCGAGTGTCTAGACTCGGAGCGTAAGTACGCGCTGCTTAGTATGCGAACGCACTGAACCCTGTCGACTTGCTGAACATCGCTGATCATAAGTATTAAGACATGAGTTCCGGGTCTGCCTAAGTCCCGGGTCTGAGTCAATATTGAGAGCTGCTATTCTATCATATCGAACGCATGTCTGTGGGTATCTCTGTTCGAACTGTGCTTACAGGCCTGCACTTACCAAAGCCTCCATTGCGTCGTCTTTCCAACCCATGTAGCACCGTAGCGTCACCTTGTCTTTTGACATGTTTTCTCCGCGACCCTTATTCAGCTTCTTCCCTTCAAAGCCTGGTGTTGCAAAAAAACTCTTGTCTGTAATACGAATCCGATTACTGAGCGTATTCTTACGAAAAAAGGGGTTGAACTTGAACCCAATTCTTCGCGTGCAACGGGATTTTTACGATCGGACGTCGTTTCACACAAGTGTGCTCGTATGAGCATTGATCAATGATTGTCACTTGACTAACGACTAAACTTTTAACTTAATACAACCGAAACTTTAATTTGATATTAACTTTAACTAGTAAGTACTCAGAACTTGAACTAAGAACGATTAGTATTTATTAGGAATAATGACCTAAGAAAATCATAAATCATAATGTGGTCACTATATTTTGAGTTTTAGCTTACTTCGCACGGGGTAGAAATGCACGGCAAAAGAAGGACCAACGGGTTGCTTTTGCTTCGACAGACCTGGGAGTGGCGGCGGTAGTACTAGCGCTGGAGGGCCGCCTGTCGGCTCAGCGGAAAGAAGCGTGGGGGGATCCGGAGGAGTCTGGAGAGACTCCGCACTCGGAGGAGCCGGCGGACCCGAAACCGGAGGAGCCGGAGGACCCGAAGGAGGAGTGGGAGGAACCTGTTTGCTCGGATCGCTGGACAGCTCGAGATTCACGGTTGAGGGCACGTCGTCTTTCATCTCGATCTCCCATTTCCAGGGCTCCATGTGCACCTCCTTCACCCCCTTGCTCTTGTGGCCGACAACAATTGCATCTGTCTTTCCTTTCGATGAAGTTTCCGACCACAGCAGCTTATCTTTGAACATAGTACTGGCCGGGATTGCGCCTACTCTCACCCCCTTGGGAAGATCTCGCGTCAGCTTCATCTGTAAATGCAGTATTGGTAAGTAAACTTGGATTGACTATAGTATACGTCAGACTTCGACTACAATCTCGTACATGAGCTATTTTGAAAAGTGCTTGCATCTGCCAATTCTGAGATACGTGGATTAAACTCCCGGAGGCAGATCTCTTCTCACTGAGACATGCAATACTTCATACACACTTTGCCATGATTAAATCTGTATGTGGACATACTTGGCTTGTTCAATCGTCATTTATGCATACTAATAGCATACCCGAACGACCATGTCCCTGACCCATTCGAGCGGGTCCTCCTCAAGGCGCTGCGCTCCACTTTGATTATCGTGGCACGTAAACTCGCCAGGTTTACCATCATCCGCGCCGTGACTTACGAAGTCTTTCGGGTCAATTTTCAGGTCTTTTATTTTCTGCTTTTGTGCATCGGAAAGCTCGCCAACGTGCAGCTCCTGAATGTACGGCCTGAAGTCTTTGTTACCATTGTCATCTTCTGTCAAATATGGACCATTTTCCATGCTCTTAGACAAATCTGGAAAAACATCAAATCCATCCGACCCCACATCGAACTGGAGCTGATGCCAGTTCCTGGGAGGCAGGGTCTGCAGGAGGAGGTACGAGTACGAATCGGGGGACGGCGCTTTTGCCAGCTGTTTTCTCGCGGTGGCTTGGTCTCGACTTTCCTCTTTGCTAGGCTTCAAGTCGTGGTACTCCCCGTTCTCATCGTCGACTTGTTTTGCTTTGAACATGAGTGCGATTGCCCTCCCATCCTTGGCCTTCACCCAGGTACCGGTGTCCAGGATGTCGTTCGGGATTTCGAAGGCTTTGTTGTCTACAAATTGTATGCGGGACATGGTCGCGCGTGCTATAAATACTTCGTATAGTGTATAGTGTTAGGGGGCTAGTTGAGATCTACAGTAAGTGCTTGCGGCAGGATGTACAATTGGTCTAGGGGGTGTGGGAGTCTTAAGGGATCGTTTTACTAAAGCTGCTATTAGGTACTGATATAGAAACGTACCTACTTGAGTTTTTGGGTCAAACGGGTTCTAAACTACGGGTTAATTTCTCTTTGATTTTCGGGTAACTATTTTGTTGTCTGAAGGGACCTCAATAACAAGGGACCTCAATAACAGTTCCTTCGTCTTCTTGCTCGAGGAATTCGTTTCTGCTACAGGTCGCAAGCGAAATCAATTCGATTGAAATCGGTCGCTGTTCGAATTTCTCTCTAATTGCTTGAATGCAAGTATTCAGTTAATAAACTGAGTTAATGAATGCAAGTATTCACTTAACACAAGCTCTGATTCTGTGCTAGTTCTGGATCACTCGAAGTCGTCAGCGGCTACTCAGCGGAAAAGCTGTGCTGCCACGAGACCTTTCTGGAAATCCTGCGAAGGTTGGAGGGATTAAAGATTTGATCTGAAAAAACTAAGATCTACCAAGTGCCGAGAGGGATCGGAAGATCATATTTTATGGTAACGAGATCATATTTTATGGTACTGCTTTATGGTATTGCTTCAAAGAATGGAAGATTTGGGATCGGAATTGCGAATTCAATTGGGAGCTTGGGCGATGGAATTTGGGAACAGGATTTGGGATTGGGAATTCGGAATTCAATTTGACCTATCTACTTTTGATTCGATTCACGAACGAGCGATTCGGTCTTAGATGGATACACTCACGAGAAAATTATTTTCGATATCAGTGTCGGAGTTAGTCTTTGTAATAGAAACAAGTGATTGTTAACCTATCTACTTTTGATTCAGTTCACGAACGAGCATTTTGATGTTCAGTGGATACACGCACGAGAAAATTATTTTCGATAACATTGTCGGACTCAGTCTTTGTAATAGTCGTTCTCCTCTACCTAGTCTGCATCAGCGCTCACATGGAACATCTGAATTCAACTCACAATTAATACGGTAGGATCTGTAGAAATGTTCACTCAACTACTGTAACTTAATTCCAGGATAGGCTCACTCACGACAGACATTAACTCAGGATCCAGTTACTCACAAAACACATGTTCGCCTCTACTCCGAAGACATTTTCTCAAACTTGATTACACTCACTCAAAACTCACTTGATCGTAAAGAAGTTCCGACCATGCGGCGTCTAATAGCCCCCTTCGGCGGAATTAGGCAGCGGTCGGAATGATGTGACACCATATCACTGTGACGTCAGTTTTTACTCTATCCACCCCGTCGATTTCCATCGCATTGTTCGATGATTCGGAAGAACGGCGACTATCCTCTCCGCCGTCGCTATCCTTTTCGCCTTCCATGCGTCGATGTTTCTATGGAAAAATATGAGAATATATACACATCAATAAAATTACACCATAAAAAATATTTATTTGAATTAAATTTTAAAATTATTTTATATGTTTTCTGTGATAAAACGTATATTATACATATCTCATTCAGAATTCCTACATTTTTTTCACATTTTATTTTATGTATTTTTAATCTTACATTCAATATATATATTTTTTTCAATTTTTAGATATTTCAGACAATTTATTAAATTTTGAAAAATATGAACTGATTATTTGATTTAATGATCATTATGTATAAATTTGTCATTATAAACTATTTTATTACAAAATGTTTTATATGTATTCTTATTTATTTTCAAAAACACTGAAATACATATTTTTGAAATATGTGGTACAGTTTTCCAGTCCGTCCAACTCTCATGGTTCGCGCCTGTGGAAATCCGCGGCTCCTGCCGCGTCGCCTGCATGCATTTCATCAATTTGGCGCGCGGAAATTCCAGCAAAAGATGCGACAGTCAAAAAAATGCTCCGAATCTCTTTACCACTCGTTTTACTGAGATGTATGCCGAGCGTGGAAAGTTCCAATATTACATAGTAGGGAAAATTTAGGTGGTGGTTTAAAACTGGGAGGTTGGACTTAGGTTGGGCTTTTTCATGTTAATATTCCGCATAGGATTCTTTCCCCGCCCTCACCTTCGGATTCGAGCAGGCCTCCTCAGCATCCTCATCACAAAACTGCCGTGCTCATTTGCATCACAAAACTCCCGTGCTCGCGAGACGATGGGCCTTGAATTGTCGGAACTATGAGCATTACTATTGATATTCTCAGTGTTTGCCATTAGCATCTCCACTATCTGCGATTCACAAGATTATTGACGAAAATTTGAACTAATTGATATTAAAGCTAAAGTCGTGCTTTCCAAAACCAAAATATATTCATTCATGTACACTGTTACCAGTTTCTGCGTTTCAAAAGTGTCAAAAGTGCGTTTAGTTCGAGCGCAGTACTGCAACATGCCGGCTCGAAGCTCGTACGTAGTACGTGACGGCAGCACTGGTTTGTATTGGTGTACAGCTTCTATGGTGATGTTCAGCTTGTTTCTACGGTGACGTTCAGTGCCTCGCCCTCGTGAACAGCGTGCGCGTTAATGATGCGAACAATCGATGGCCATTGTGTTGTATCGTGCATTATACTTGACATTTGTTGTCTGTCGATTAGCGTTTGAAGGTGTTCTGGTAAATAGATTCTATTCAGCTTTATGTACAGCTTTCCAAAGAGCGAACACTACGCTCCCTATCAGCATTCACCTTCCATTAGCCTCCCCATCGTCTGAATCTCCTTAGGATTTCGGATTCTACCTAAGTTTCACCTCCCAACTCCGATCTCACTCGAGACACCCCCTTTCCCCTCTTCCCCCCGGAATGATACTTCCTCACATCCCCAACAGCACGAATCACATCTTGCTCGCCGCTTTCCCTTTCCCGTGATACTTCCTCACATCCCACCCACGCGAATCACATCTTGCTCGCCGCTTTCCCTTTCCCGTGATACTTCCTCACATCCCCGACAACACGAATCACAACTTGCTCGCCGCCTTTCCTTTCCCGTGATACTTCCTGACGTCCCCAATGTCGATAATGACACTCTCGACGCGGCCAACTATTACGATGTCGTCTTCATTTGCTAATTTCAAACATGATACTGGAGAATCAGAATCAGATCCTCGACTTCCCGAAGAATCACATGAACTCAACACGATCCGCCTAATCAACTTCCGCTGCTCTTCCGCGACTTGTGAGTGGGGGATTCCGTGGGGGAAGGCTGCTGTATCATCTGATTTCCTAGAGGCCTGGTCCTTCCCATCTCCTACTGCAACATGAGTCCCTCGAATCGCATAGTCGGCTTGCGGAATAGTATTCTTGTTTCCTTCGTTCACAGCATTCTTGTCAATATTTCCCGCAGACCTTCTCGCATACCCCATTTCTCCCTTAACAACGAATTTTCTCCTGTCCCTTTCCTCAACCCACACCCACGTCCGGATTGCGCCCGTAGGCTGCAGTGCAGCGCGCAAAACTGGTTTAGGGTAATCGACCTTTAGCGAGCCCGTACACATGCGGAGAGCGACCTTGTCGGCGGGGAGGATGGGGTGGAAGTGGAAGGCGGTGGGGGAGTCGGAAGCGGCGGTATTATCACCATTCGGAGTATTAGCATTCGGAGTATTAGCATCATTTTGCTTATCATCTTGTTTACCGTTATTAGCTTCCGCCTCAGTATTCGCTTCTGCGTCAGCATTACATTCCTCCACCCCCAACGCATAAGTTGCTGCCCAGTTACACATACAATCAAAGAGACTCGCGGTGATTCCGCCAAATAAAACGCCAGGCATGCCATCGAATTGAGGTTTGGGAGAGTAGTCGCCATACCTGTGGAGGAGATGGTTCCAATTGAACCAAAGAACTTAGAAGGGGATCGGTAAGAAGATGGTCCCAATGAACCAACAAGGACGTCAAAAGCAGGAAAATCTAACCAGAAGCCGCGGAGCGATCAGCTTAGGGAGGCCCCGTGGTTGGATGGATGGCTGGACCGGTTCCTTTGGAACTGGGACGGGCGGGGCAGCGATCGTTAGGCAAAACTTGTCAAAAAAAAGTGGATGTTGAGAGAACCGCGTAATCACCATATCTGTGTTGGGAGTGGATGTTGAGAGAACCAGACGCTGTCTCCATACCTGTGTTGGGAGTGGAAGTTGAGAGAACCGCTGGGAGCGGAATCACCATACCTGTCGCGGAATCACCATACCTGTGTTGGGAGTTTTCAGTGGAATTTGAAGTACCATACCTGTGTTGGGAGTTTTAATCACCATACCTGATCTTGAGAGAACCCTGCTAAAAATTTCAAGTGGAGTTTTGACACGTCGAGACATTATGATTCACATCCATACCGTAACCATCAGATGTGCACGCAGCCTTTTTCGAATTCCACCCTCCATCCTCTAAAATTGCAGTAAAATTCTGGCAAAATTCCCCTATTACACGTCTCAACGCCCCCTTTCGGGCCAAGCATACAAGATGTTAGGTAAACCTTTGCCCAAACCGTTACTTAAACCTTCGGCTAAACCCCTGCTTGCACCCCCATCATCAAACCTAATCACGAACATATTCTGTTGCAAACCACTCTCATTGCTGCCGCCACAGCCCCAACACCCCCCATCAGCGAAAAAAAGCTGCTGAACACTGCGATTCGGGACGATAGTGATATTGTCTCCTCGGGGACCAACGACGTTTTTGAAGAGCGAACCGGGAGGAGGAGGACAGTTGGAGTCATTGTGCTTGTTAGACTTGTTAGATGCTTGAAACGTATTAACGGTATCTGATTTGGCATCTGCAGTCTTGGAAGATCCGCAGCAAAAACAGCTGTTTGGGGTGAGGGAAAGTTCAGGATTCGTTGTAGAATCATTGCGCTGATCGGGGAGACCCATGGCTGCGTCCGTCTCCAGTGTTGAAAAGTGACGAAGGAATCTTAAGTCGTGTTGATTCAATCCAGGCGAATTGAAGCCGCGGAATGCGCTCGTACGAGCAAACGAAAGTGATGATTTCAGGAGCTTCAGCGTCGGTGATCGCGCAGCGGAGAGGCTAGACATGATCGACGCGAAATGCTAGTCATTTAATTCGAAGACTTATGCTTGCTATACGAATACGGTAATACCTGGTAATTACTCACATTGATTGTATTCACATGATCATACGACATGATCAAACGATACTTTAAGAAAAAAGAAAATACACTCCACACAGTCAATACACTCAACATCATCTCAGTATCCCTTCAACAAACTTCCCAACACCACCTTCCAAAAAGTGTACATTTCAAAAAAAATGCAATAAGTATTTCTATCGCCTTAGTTTTTTTTGTACCGCACCGTCGAGGTCGGTTTCATTTTGTTCTTCCAACTGACATGTTGTCGCCTTGTTTCATCCTCATGCATGTATTCTCTATGCGCTGTGCCTGCTACCAGGATCCATGATTCGCTTCTTCTCCATGACATGTTGTGTCCGCCACTTACTTTCTCGCCACCTACATCACACCAGTGACACCACCTCAAGTACAAACTTTACGTACAACCACCTTCGCAGTGATCCTACAGTTCGTTCCCATTCTGCACCCCTCCTTTCGCCAATGGCGTCACGACAAAAATAGTCCTACCGACACTATGATTTCCATGCTCAACTCTCACCTGCGGATAATACTGATTCTGGTCATATTTTATCATGACCACACCCCCACCTCTCATCGATTCTTCACACTTCGTAAAGGTAAAGGGTCTACAACGACCCTCACGCCGCCGCCGCCGCCTTCTGTTCGTATTCTGCAAAGCAGGCTGCGAAAATAGTATCCTTCGCCGGTTTCACCGTAAACAAATGTTGGTCAGCGAACATTTGCTCTTTTTTCTTTTTTGGAGCCGCATCGGCCTTCTTTTCTTCCTGTTTCTTCTCCTCAGGTTTCTTCTCCTTCTTATTGTCTTTCTTCTTATCGGCTGCTGGTGCTGCTGAGTCGTCACCGGAAAGCTTGATCTCGTCGGAAGAGGCGAAGTTGACGTAGTGGAATCTGGGAGGAGACGAGGAAAAAATTGGGAGAGGATGTGAAGAGCTGTGGCAAGAGGTACTCTGGAACATGTATTGCGTTCTGGGATTTCCAATTTTCAACTATTATTCGAATGTGGGGTGCAACGATAAAGTATGAGTGGAAAAATCATGAATCCATGAAAAACGGAAAACTCATAATCTAATAATTTCCTCTCCTCACCTCCCATTCACTCCTGCCTCTCCGAAAAACTTGTCGAGATCTGAACTCGAAATACTGGTCGTTTTTTCATTCGTCATAGGATGAAACAGACACGTATTTCCTCGGAATATTATTATTCACCTCCCCGCAACCTCATAGTTGTTTTACTCACCAGTCTCACCTCCCGACTAGTACACCTCATAGTTGTTTTAGCAAAAACCTTACCTTCCCTCCACCCCCGCATCCTTGAAGAACGCATTTAAATCCGCGCTCGAAATACTCGTCGTTTTTTCATTCGTCATAGGATGAAACAAGCAGGTGTTGTTTTGGAAACCAGTATCGAGGAGAAGCGTGACGTCTTTAGCGGAGGAGTTTGCCATCACAAACGGGTTGACGGAGCCGCGCGGGATGGCGAGGACCTGAGGGTGAAAATAAGAAGTTGGCATCACAAACCACAATGGGTTGACAGAGCCGCGAGGGATGGCGAGGACCTGAGGGAGGAAATACGTAACTTGCACGTACACTTACAAGAGGTTGCGCTACTTACAAGAGGTTTGATGTCACTAGAAAAACTTACAAGAGGTTTGATGTCAGTAGGAGCATTAATGTACACTAGAAAAACTACTTTCCTTATAAGCTCAAAATATTCCCTACCTTATCAAAGAGCTCCTCGGTCGCCAACCTCAGGGGACTGTTTGCCTTCACTCCCAACCTAACAGAAAGCGCTTTGACATCAATGTTAGTTTTTACGTCAGCACAAACGAGAAAGAGACGGTCCTTGAGTGGACCTCCTTTGGATGGGACCTGGGGGAGGGACTTTATAGATGGGTTTTACCGTTTTATAGGGCGTGAATTGAAAGAGACGATGTTCGAAGGGGGTGCGGTTTGAGGACAGCTGGGGGATGGTCATGAAGGATCGTGTTACCGTTAATACGAGATTTTTTTTTTTGAATATTTATGATATGGAAATTCGAAATTTGGTGCTTCGCTTGAAGAAATTTTGCAGAATCAAACATCTCAACCCAAAATTTCCAAGCCAATTCTTCGCCTAAATACATAAACCTCTCAACTTTCTTACCTTAAAAAACAGATTCTTGGCCTGAATAAACTTCGAAGCATCCTGGAATTCCGTTCCTTGCAAAGCCTCTGTGTGAGTTTCGCATGTAGGGCACTGGACGTGCGAAATCGTCTTCACGCTGCTGAGGGACAGCTTCGTGAATTGCTCGAGCAGAGCTTCGCAGCTGTATTGGACGGACATGATTGGATGGGTGGAGTGGATAGGTTTTTTACAATGCCGATACCGGTGTACTAAACACACTTTGCTTGTCTAAGACATGAAACAGCCCTCCGTTCCCCTGCGAAATTATGAGAAATTGACATTTTAGATGCGTACGACGTATTTGAGAGTCATCGGAATCTTGTTGCATTGAGGGGCGGGGATTTGGAATAAGTTTGATTTGAGAAATGTTTGCCCTCGGGCTTGTTCACACCTCGTTCACACCATCTCACAAAATTTCCCGCACATGCTTTGCACTCAGATCACCCCGTTTGATACTCGCACTGCCACCAAAAACTATCACACATTATCATGAATATCACTGCTCAACACCTTGCCTCAGTTTACTACAAAGTTCTTCTGAAAAATATTCGAAGCAAAATAGCCAATCAAAGTTTGTATACTCTCTCCAATAGTGTCCTCATGTCCATCTGTTCGCCTCCGGAAACTAGATTTCCTGCACATTGAAAGTTTACATCCACCTTGGGTTGCCTTTCGGTTTGTCTTTCGGTTTGTCATGCACCTTTCGGTTTGTTTTTCTACTTTTTGGCACCATTGTTTTGCTTTTTAGTACCATTTTTCTGCTTTTTAGCACCATTTTTCTGCCTCTTAGCACCATTTTTCTGAACGGTCTTTGCACCACCGTTCAATTTCTTCCCCAACGCACCACCATTCTTTCTCGACGCACCACCACTCTTCTTCTGCGTTCCCTTTTGAAGACTTTTTGTGGCCTTGCCCTTCGGCTTGACTGATTTTTTCGGCTTCTGTTCATTATTCTTCTTTACAAATGGAGCAGCATTCTTCATAGTATCTTTCCGCTCTTCTTCGCGTAGCATTCTATCAACTTCTACGTCTTCACGTAGTATTCTATCAACTTCCGCGGCCAAGCGCTGGCCATCGGCGCTCTCTCCCCCGACTGGACAGAAGCCCTTAATCTTGAGGTTTTTTTTGCCCGTCTTGATCGCGTTCGCCCAAGCCAAGATGAGCGCTGGCCCATTTCTCACTTCTTCAGACTGTTTCTTTGAGACGACGCGGACGGACATCTTGAGTTTCACTGTTTGGGTTGGTTGATATAGTAATGTAGTACTCCTTTGGTTGATTTTCCTGTAGTATTGCTTGCTTGATACCGATTGCTTGACGCCAACTAATAGTGATAGATCACTGCCTGCCGAACCGGTTGAGAGGAGGATGCATCAGGAAAAAATGAAGGTGGAAAACATATTCTAGGGGTATAATTATTCAGGGTGTTCTTACAATACGTTTAGTATGTGATGACGTTTAGCATATGATGGTGGGAGTTGCGGGTTAGGTAACTTACGTTATGTGAGTTGCGCTATTACCCTTACTATCCATCAGACTCATATGCTGATCCTAGCTATGATTACTAAATTACTAGTATGATACGATCCTGCTCGCACGGTATTTACTGTACTCTGAGTACTCGCTCCGTCTCATCTTTTTTCTCGTTTGAGCTTGGCGCACAAACTATTATTAAGCCTACCGGACACTTTCATTAGATCGCTTCTCTCGAACGTCCGAATTCGCACCGCACATTACGTATTCTCGTTTAATGTGTTTCTTCCTCTCCTTCATTCTGCACGTACGAAACTCACGGCCACATATTAGCTGGGAATTATTGCCGCCGACCTGCCATGATTCTCATGTAGCAGCTGGGTGCATCCACGCTACTGCTTTCGTCGAACACACGGAGAACGTTCTTGAATCTTCCTGCAGGCAAGTGCTTAATAAAGTTACTCAGTATCGAAAGTTCTTTTGAAAAATATTCGAATCAAAATTACGTTCTTCATTCTATCATGTCATTTGGAAGGATTCCATGTCCCTATCCCTTGGCATCATGTCGTTCTCTTGCTGTCCATCACGTCGGTCTTATCCCGTCCATATCGCCGTTGCTTGGCCGCGTCTATATCAGACCTTGTCTGGCTGTTCAGTTAGGCTATAAACATAATATAGCGAGCTCTTTCGGTTTATTGTTACTACTTTTTCGCACCCTCTTTCTGCTTTTTACCACCCTTTTTCTGCTTTCAAGCACTCTGCTTTTTAGCACCATTCTTCTGTATACTACCAGCATTTTTCTGCTTTTCAACACCATTTTTCTCCGTTCAAGCACTCTGCTTGTTAGCACCATTTTTCTGCTTTTTAGCACCATTCCTCTGCTTTTTAGCACCCTTTTTCTGAACGGCCTTTGCCAACGCACCGTTTAACCGCTTCCCCAATGCACCACCATTCCTCCTCGACGCAGCACCAGTCCTCCAATGCGTTCCCTTTTGCAGGTTTCTCGTGGCCTTGATCTTTGGCTTGCCTGATTTTCTCGGCCTGTGTCCATTTCTAGGGAAAGGAAGCAAGAAATACCCAAAAAAATAGGTTGTGCGTGTTTTAAGTCACATGTTTTCTTAGGGAAGAATAATCGTATGTCTTCCCCACAAATGGAGCTGCATTCTTCACTAGAAATGGAGCTGCATTCTTCGCTAGAAATGGAGCTGCAGTCTTCACTAGAAATGGAGCTGCAGTCTTCGCGGTATCTTTGTTCACGCTATCTTCCCAAACTAAGGACCTATCTTTGCGCTCTTGGTCGCATAGTCTTCTATCAACCTTCCCGTCTGCACGCAGTCCTCTATTTAAGGTTAAACCTGTTGGGCAACTCAACATAGTAACTTCCGCGGCCAACCTCCGGCCATCGGAGTGGACAGAAACCCTTGATCTTGGACAGCAGGCCTTGATCTTGGGCCTTGTTTTGCTCGCATCGAAGACGTTCGCCCAAGCGGACAGGATGTCTGGCCCATTTCTCACTCCCTCGAAGTGTTTGTTGGTTCTGTTGGTTTTGGATTTGGAGACGGCGCGGAGCGACATGATTCTTGAGTTTCACTGTTTCGGTTGGTTGATATTTGGGTTGGTTGATATAAAAATGCAGGACTGTACAATTGTACTATAGTATTCCTTTGATCGACTTTCCTGTAGTATTGCTTATTAATTGTCAATGGTGCTGTTAGTATGGTACGGATGAGATACACTGACGATATGCAGTGTAGAGACTACTTATGCCATTAGTGTTGGTGGAACGCATATGCTAGTAGTGTTCTTAGAATGCGTTCAGTATGTGATGACGTCTAGCATGATCATCTAAGCATGATCTTCGAATGGTGTGCGCACTGTGCGTCGCGGGTTAGTGATATTATGTGGGTTGCGCGGAACTCGCGCGCTATTGCACTAATTAATTCTATCCTGCTGTCTAATGATAGATCATGGACTACTTCTATCCAGCCGACTCGGAGCGCACTGCTGTCTAATGATAGATCATGGACTAATTCTATCCAGCCGACTCGTGTGCCGATCCTAGGGATGATCAGTATAATACTATCCTGAATATTTTGGTCCCACAATACTGTATTAATCGGAGTACTCTCCCTCTTCTTCGTCCAATACATGCAACCCCCAGGGCAACATACAAATTGCTGGGAATTAGTCCCGCCGGCCTGTCATGATTCTAATAGTTGTGTGCACTCACGAGTCTCACGCCACTGCTCTCAAGTGTCTGCGAACACACGCAGTACTTATTAAGACTGAGTTTTAAAGATTGTTCTTTTGCAAAGTATTCGAAGCAAATTAGATTGTTCTTTTGCAAAGTACTGAGTTTAGATTGTTCTTTTGCAAAGTATTCGAAGCAAGTTTAGATTGTTCTTTTGCAAAGTATTCGAAGCAAGTTTAGATTGTTCTTTTGCAAAGTATTCGAAGCAAAGTATTCGTTTAGATTGTTCTTTTTCACAACCATGTCCGTTTGCCTCGCTATCGTATTCGACTTGAAGTTCAGTTACTTTAGTCTAGTTTGCCTCGATTTAATCATCGGATTAATAGTCTCAGTACAATCCCTTTCGACTACACCCCGATCCGAACTGAATACTGGCACAGGAAGAGAAATATTCTAGGTCTCTCTTCCTAGGTCTCAGCCAGTGTCGTTGGCAGTCGTTGCTGTTTGTGGAACCTATTAATCGGACTTCCGTCTGCTCTCCGATGGCACTAGTTATTTATGGAGCACCATCAGGAAACCAACTACTTACTTAATACATTCCTGAAATACATTCCTGAGCTGCACTGGCTGGAAATTGTGTTTTCTCATGTCTGTTTTCTCATGTCTGTTTTCTCATGTCCGTTTTTTTCGCGTTCTGGTGATTAAATTCTTTGCGCTCCGCAGTCTCTACTTTTCTTCTCCTCCAACTTTGCATTCAGGTGAAGGGCCCCTAGTTTCATTTATCGTCGGTCTCTCTCGACAAGATCGTCATTTTTTCTTGACCCTCCTTGCCGGACTTCCTGCTGTATCCATTTCGCAAGACTCACTCTGGTGTCCTGTATCCATTTCGCAAGTCTATTTCTCGAGCGAGACTCACTCTGGTGTTCGTCGTCGGCCGCTTTGAGCCTTTGGCGAACTGCTTGAGTTTTGCTTGCTCGGTCTCGCTCGGTCTCGCGGCGCGATATTCGCCGCTTGTATTCCGTAGCAAGCTTGTCGTACTTCTCTCCCTCAGCTTTCAACTCGCTCAACACGCGGCAATTATTTTCGAGTTCATCGTTCAACTGGTTCTTCGTAGATTGCAACCGGTTCTGCGTAGATTGCAACTGGTTCTGCGCAGATTGCAGCTGGTTATAGTTCTTATTTTTCAATGTAGGCTCATATTCTTCATTGCTTCTTCGAGTTTATTCTTATGCTGGAAAACTTCCCTCGTCTGCATTTTCAGCTCATCGAATTGCTCCTGTTTCTGGTCCATTTTTTTTGTTAAACGCTCCAACTGTTCTTTGTTCTCTTCCAAGAATGCGTCGCGGTTCTGCAGGGCGAGGAGATCGTTCTGTTTGGCAAGGAGATCATCCTGGGCAGCACGCAAATCTTCCTCCATCTTTTGGCAGTGGACGCAATCGACGGAGTCGGGTTTCAGCCACTGTTCAAGTGCGATGTGATCAACAGCATCCTCCGAGTCCGGCTTTCCGATCTCGCGGGCGGCCGCATGGGTCTCCGCAAACGTCTCCTTAAATTTCTGCAAAGCCTCATCATTGACCATATCAGCCAGTGCCTTCTTACGAAGTGTCTTACGAAGCGTCTCCGCAGACACTTCCTCGGATGATTCCACCTCCTGGACCTCGATGACAGTTGGCGAGGTTGACTGAACGTCTCCAGCCAGCTTCCCCTCTGATGGATTAACATCGTCAAGCACTGGCACCCTATCGAAGAGTTCCTTAAGAACACGCAGTGGCGTCCTATCGGACGTGCTGTGGTCATCTGATTCTTTATCTGATTCTTTCGAATCCTCAGTGGATTTCTCAGTGTATTTCTCAGTGGATTTCCCAGTGTGTTTCTCAGCGGATTTCTCAGTGTATTTCTCAGTGTGACCTTCCTGCTCGCGCTTCGCAAGCACCTTCTCCCTGGTCAATAATTCATCCCGTTCTGATCCATCCTCATCGTAAGGTTCATCGTTGACGGACTCAAGAAAGGGATCCCCCATCGGATCCATGCCAGCTCCCCCTTTCAACGTTCCACGAGATGATTGAGCAATCATCTCGTCCAGCTCCCCACGCAAAGTCTGTTTCAGATTCAACTTCTTGTCGAGTTTCTTCTGCCGTTCGATCATGGTGAAATGCCGCCTTTGCAAACGGTCGATCTCGCTGTCCCTGTCAGCAATCGCAGCGTCATGTTCCTGGCTCCATTTCCACGTCGCGCGCTCGTTGCCTATCATGTCGGCCTTGTTCTTCTCCAACTGCTTCTCCAACTGCTTGTGCAAATTCAGAATATCTTGCTCAAGTTGCTGCATGATCTCGCCCGTTTTCTTCTCAACGACCTCTTTCTTCTTCTCCTGATGCAAATTCAGAATGCCTTGCTCAAGTTGCTGCATGATCTCGCCCGTTTTCTTCTCAACGACCTCTTTCTTCTTCTCCTGATGCAAATTCAGAATGCCTTGCTTAAGTTGCTGCATGATCTCGCCCGTTTTCTTCTCAACGACCTCTTTCTTCTTCTCCTGATGCAAATTCAGAATGCCTTGCTTAAGTTGCTGCATGATCTCGCCCGTTTTCTTCTCAACGACCTCTTTCTTCTTCTCCTGATGCAAATTCAGAATGCCTTGCACAAGTTGCTGCATGATCTCGCCCGTTTTCTTCTCAACGACCTCTCTCTTCTTCTCCTGATGCAAATTCAGAATGCCTTGCTCAAGTTGCTGCATGATCTCGCCCGTTTTCTTCTCAACGACCTCTCTCTTCTTCTCCTGATGCAAATTCAGAATGCCTTGCTCAAGTTGCTGCATGATCTCGCCCGTTTTCTTCTCAACGACCTCTCTCTTCTTCTCCTGATGCAGATTCAGAATGCCTTGCTCAAGTTGCTGCATGATCTCGCCCGTTTTCTTCTCAACGACCTCTCTCTTCTTCTCCTGATGCAAATTCAGAATGCCTTGCTCAAGTTGCTGCATGATCTCGCACGTTTTCTTCTCAACGACCTCTTTCTGGATCTTTTTCATCCCGAGGACAGCTACGGCCGCACATCCGCCAAGCGCGAGAGCGCCGACTATCTTTCTGGAGACATTCTTGTCATGCTTCTTTGGATGCTTCTTTTGATGCTTCTTTTGATGCTCCTTTTGGAGCTGCTTTTGGATCTCCTTTTGGAGACCGGACGTGGTCGTGTGGCCGTTTCTGGCGGCAAAATCCCCATCGTTGTAGTCCCAATCGAACTCTGCCAAAGGTGTGGGCCTGAGCGTCATGCCGTTGCTCGGCGCATCGCGGCTGACAGTCGGGAATGGTTGTTTATAGGCATCATCTGGATCAAGAGCCTGCAGTAAGCCGTAGGAGGGCCCGTCTACTGCGTCCGTATCCTTCAAGAAGACTCCGCTGTACGGGTTGAGAGAGTAAGTCCTCGGATTAAGGCTATTTAGTTAAAATTGAGGCACGCGCGTGTGGTGATTGTAGATGAAATACACAAATACACATCCAATTATATGGACTGAAATCGCTCTATGTATTAAATCTGAATATCCCATGAAATGTAAGTCAAATGTCCATGAAATGTAGTGAACTTTTACCAAATTTGTTTCAAAATCCGAGGACTTAGTCTTACGGGTTGAGAGAGCTGGGGTCGGGTTGAAGAGAGAACTGGTTGTGGAATCCTGTAGCTAGCAGTGTGGCCATGACCGGATTTCCGCCGATGGCACTGCCGGCGGCCGCCCCGATAGCACTGCCGAGTTGCTGGCCCACAGGCTGGAACATTTTTAGCTTCAAGCCCGAGATGGGCTCCGCCGCCTGTTGCAGGCACAGGCTGCACAGTAGGAGCGGGACAAAGGCGATCTTTTTTTTGCGTTGCGAAGAACTTGAAAAAGTCAACATGTTGGGGATTTTGTGCTATTGTGTTGCTATTGAACGATCTTAGTGTTGGGAACTAAACGATTTAATAATTTAATAGTGTTTCCGCCTAGTGCTTGAAGTCACATTAATGGTTTGAAGAAATACAGGTTTGCAGTATTGCTATTGCTGTCTTGTGCTGGTTTTCGCAAGAAGAAGAAGAAGAAATACCCTGCAAAAGTGGTGGGAGATGGGTCGTCGGATGAGGAAAATACCAGATGTTTTGGATGGGGAAGAAATGGAACAGCCGGCGGCCACTTTGGTGGCAACGACTTCAGAGTAGGGGATTTCTCGGTTATCGAGCTGGCACCCTGATAGTCAATTCTGATGGTCAATACGAGACACGGGCCATAATCAATTCCGAATCTCCACATGATGGTGTTGGTTAATATGGTGTTACTCTGCTAGCATACTGCTGCGTACCAGTGGTGTCCCATCAAATTGAAACTACCAATCCATGTCTTGTTGCTACAGCGCTCAGTGGCCTCACACAGCCTCACTTTTTTTCGTTCAAGCTTAAATTGCACAAGCGCCAGCACACATTTTTATCAATTCGATTCTCCCAAGCTCTATTTCGAATTCACAAATTTCACACCACCCTCTTCTTCATCCAATACATGCAGAACTCAGGTCAACATACGAATTGCTGGGAATTAGTCCCGCCAGCATGTCATCTAATAGTTGTGTGCACTCACGAGTCTCACGCCACTGCTCTCAAGTTTCTGCGAACACACGGAGCACTTATTAATACTGAGTTTAGATTGTTTTTTTGCAAAGTATTCGAAGCAAAATTACCGTTTACGTTCTTCATAAGTCCCTATCCGAAGGCTTGCATATCCCAATCCCTTGGCATCATGTCGGTCTTGTTGTGTCTATTACGTCGGTCTTATTCTGTCCATCACGTCGGTTTTACCGCTAGTGCTTGGCAGCGTCTTGGTCTGGCTGTTTACGTAGGCTGGAGGTTGTAACAATGCATTCCCTGCCTGATTGCAACAGCCCCCGCCAGATGGCAACAGCCTCTGCCACATTGTAACAGCCCCTGCCACGTTGTTTCTCATTGCAACAGCCCCTTTCTCATTACAACATCCTTTTTCTCATCACGACTTTTCCATCTTGTTCGTTGTAGAAGTTGCGAGTACCCTGGTGCCGTTCCCTTCCTGGGTCTTTCACAATTCCCCTAGTACACTCGTTCTCACCTCCCCCATGTTACACATCGTGCTTCAGATAATTATGTTTCTCAGTTGCGAATAGTATCGGTGTCTCATGAAGTTTATATTTTCAAAAGTAAGTATATTTATTTCCCACAGTTCCATCGAATGATCTTTCGCGTATTATGACAGTGGCAACTTGTGTTTCCTCAATTCTGTCCCTTTCGTCTCAACTTCGATTCTTCGCACGAATGATCGATTCCTCGCACGAATCTGGCACCAGCCCCACGCGTGCTTGGAATGAAATCGGTCACATTTGCCTCGATTAGGAGGAAATTGGTAAGTTGGTCTTAGTATAATCCCTTCTCAGTACCACCCCTTCTGAATCTGCCCCACTCTAAACTGAATAATGGTGCAGGCAGTGAAATATTCTAGGACTCTGATCCTAGATCTCAGCCAGTGTCGTCGTTGTTTGTGGAACCTACCCATCGGAATTCCGTCGGCACTCGGAATGGAGCACCATTGGGAAACCGACTACATTCCTAAAACTGCACTGGCTGGAAATTGTCATGGGCTGTTTTCTCATGTCTGTTTTCTCATGTCTGTTTTCTCATGTCTGCATTGTTTCCCGTTCTGCTGATTTCTTTGCGCTCCGCAGTCTTTTTTCGCGTTCTGTTCATATCCCGATCCTTGTCTTCTCAAAAATTCCCCGATCCTTGTCTCCAAAAATACTCCGTTCAATTCTTAGTCTGACTTTCTTCAAAATCTTGCTAGACTGTAGCTGTCAGTCTGTCTAACCTAGTGATTGCCTGATTCAGCTGCCTACTTTAGTGATTATACCTCGTTTCTGAGCCTCCCAACTCTGAAACCAGCGGAACAAGACGTGAAGCTTCCCGAGGCGGCTGTTACAGAATACCGTTGGCCCCAGATTTGGCCTGAGTTTGTAATCTGTCTGGAACTCAGGCTTCAGTTGAAAAACTGCATCGTTCAGTTTGCCCTCCTCTTCGATACTTTCATGCATGGTGGGAATCTTCATCCGCCAGAGCGGCGCATCTTCAGCGATTGTCGGGTTCACCTCCAGTTTGGTGGCATCGCTCATGTTACTGCTACCTTCGGAACTTGCTTCGTCGAGGGCCGTCTGCAGACTCGCCTTGTCCCACACGCACTGTTTTGGGCGGAAAATGAACTCTGGGTTGGGAATCGTCACGACGAACGTGGGAGACCCGTCGACAAGTTCGCAGCGCCACCGTGCGACGAGACCCGGCAGACCCCACAGTCGCCTTTGGATTTTGTGGGTGTCCTGAAAGTTCCGTCTTAGTTGCACGTCATACTCGTGGGGAAAGCTCTGGGCCCGGTAACCGACGGGGATCTCACCCACTCCGATGAACGTTCCCGCCTTAAGTCCCAGCATGTTGTTAGAAGCCTTCCCGAGCGCGAGGGCGACCGTAGTCTCACTTCCTTTACATTTTGGTCTCGCTTCCAGCGGTCCAGAGGCGAAGGAGACTTGGAGCTTCCCGGTGGAGTCGCAAGAGACCTCCGCCCCAGGATTCGAGACGAGTTGGTATTTCGCTTCAAACGAATCGATGTCGAATCGGGGATCGTGATTCTTTAGTTGAAACCTTGCATCGGGGATCGCGATCGGTGGTTGGTTGGAGGTAAGTTTTTTGGAATCCACACTCCTGACCCTTATTTTGTTAGAATTATTACTGCCTTTGTTCAGGGCTTCCTGGAGCGTTTCTTTGGTAAGCTCGCATTCCTTTGGAGCAGGCGGCGGCGGAGGTTTCTCGACAATGGCATTTTTGTTGAGTTGGATCTCAACCGACAGAACACTCTGAGTCTGACCAACGACGACGTGACAGAAAACCTTCGCCTCGATCGGCGGCTGCAGGATGTGTGTCTTTTTTGCTGTCTCAGTGAGCTGAATATCGTGCTCAGCAATTGCCATTGGAGATTGATCGACGCTCATCGTGCGCTTCTTCTTGTGAAAAGTTCCCTTGGTCGAGAACGCCGTGGCCTTGAACTCAAGCTGGTTGTTTGACGCGTCCGTCATCGCCGCCTTCAGAGCAATTTCGGTTAGCTGGCACAGCTGCTTCTGCCGTTCCTTCTCCCGTTCCTTCTCTTCCTTCTCGCGCGCGATACGGGCCTCCGCCGCTCGCTTTTCTATCAGTGCTGCTTCTTTGGCTAATCTCTCGCGCTCCCTCTTGCGCTCCTCCGCCACCTCGCGCTCCTTTTGCTTTTTGTCCTCGATTTCCTTCTGCTTTCTCGCTTTCTCTTCTTCTTGAAGTTCTAGCTGCTTCTTTTTCCTCAACTGCTCTTCTTCGCGTTCCCTCTTCTGCTGCGCCTGCTTGTCTGCGATTTCCTTCTTTCTCGCCTGCTCCTCGACTTTTTTCTTCTCTCTCGCCAGTTTATCCTGAAGTTGCTGTTTTTCCTTATCGGCGTTCGTCGGCTTCCTTTCCGTGCTCGTCGGCTTCTTATCCTTGCTCGTCGGCTTCTGATCTTCAATTTTCTCCCTCCTTTGCCTATAGAGAGATTCCAATCGTTCCTTTTCGTTGCGCTCTCCGGCCTGTCTGCGCTTTTCCTTATCTTCATAGGCGTTCCACACTTCTTGGAATGATCGCTTTTGCTCTGCTGCGGGTTCTTCCAATTTTTGCGCGGCCTCGGCCACGAGCAGCATAAAACCAGGGGCAGTCTCGTCCATTTTGCGGTTGGCGAAAACCCTGGGGGAGAAAAATGAATTACAAATTATTTGTGAACCCAAAACCGTGAATTTGCACACTGACTTGATTGGCCAGACTCAGAGAAGTTTTATTTGAAGTTTTCATATCTCGCAAACGCTCAGCTACTCAAGTTTCTGTGCGTTGCCCAGTCATTCTCGACTCCTCAGTCTGTTCGTCGATGGTTGCATTCTCGAAAACATTTTGCGACAAAACTGCACGCTTGCAGTTCCAAGTACTTACTTGCTTGTCTCACTTCATTCAATGATCATACTTGTCAAAACTATCACTCATCACTTCAAAATGATATTAATTGTCTCACTTCAATTTTTCCCGGACTTCCTTTGGGGCGTCCTCAAGCATATCATCCACAATTTTCCGGCGTTCGGCCGCGAGTGCCTCATCTTTCTTCTTGCCCTCGAGCCCTTTCGACCTCCTATCTGCCTGGTTCATCCTGTAATTGATGGTCCCCACGACTCCAACGATGTTGACACGCCAACCTGAAGAAATGAAGAAGAAGAAGAATCAATTGATAACGATGTGAGATGATGTTGAATAAAAGGCATTGTGATGGAGCTCGAGTGGACTCCAGGCTGAGTCCAGGCACCCTCAGTTGGTTGTGCACTTAGTGGATACGCGCTCGAGCCGCGATACTTCTCCTGTGAATGCGCAGTATTAAAACATGCTCGAGGCAAACACGGAATCAAATTAAGTAATGGCATCAAAGTAACTTAAGTAAGTGATGGAGTGAGTGCCGGTGATAGCTGCAACAAATACAATGTACATGGTCATTCGCGCCACTGCCACTAGACCTACGAGAAGACCACCGACGCGACACCGACCGTGTTTATAACTTATCATGTCATTGTTCTGCAATGTTGTACTTGTTATGTGGTAGCCTGCCGTGTTTTTGCGTTTTAGCTTACGTTCAGGATCATTTTTGGAAGTGAGCTTGCCTCGGGCCACCCGCCCGAGCCCTTCCAAGAACTCATCATCATTGGCCAACTCAGCCGCTAACGCGGAGCCAGGAAGCGGCTCAATACCGTAAAAGCATGCCGCAATTTTCATCATTCGTCTCTGCTCCTCTACGGAGTCCTTTCTGCAGCCTTCGCAGAAAGACTTGAACCTTTCCTCCCGCTTCTTTGCCGGCATTGCCTGCCAGTCTGCCCACTCATGGGGAAATATATACGGTCCTAGTGTAGCAGTTCCAGCCTTCAGCAACTGTCCCATGAAGTAGTCAAACTCCTCTTCGTGTGTTAGTGACTGTGTAGAGAGTGCTTTCTTACCACCCGCATTCTTTTTGCCCTGCTGTGCGCGGACTCGCGACTGCGACTGCCCTGCGCGGACTCGCGACTGCGACTGCCGCTGCGGGGGTCGCTCCTTCTTGCTATCAACTTTTTTTTGAAAGGGCTCTGCTGGAGCTTCATCATTTTTTTGATAGGGACCTGCTTCATCAGAGTGCTCTTCATCGGAGTGCTCTTCATCAGAGTGCTCTTCACCAGAGTGCTCTGCTTCTGGCCCACCTTGAGGCGGCTTCTCTGGACCATCCTGAGAAAACTTATCCGTGGTCTCTCCACCCCCGATCTGTTGACCGTTAGATGATCCCGCGGCAGGCCCCGAGGATCCTCCAGCTCCACGGTTGTTCGGATTTTCTTCACCTAATCCATCTACAGCACCGGCTTCAAGTTCATCTAATCCTTCTGGGGCACCTTCAGAATCATTATCCTCCGAAGAATCATCTTTCTTCCGGAACAGAAAATAACCTCCGACAGCGAGACCAGCCAAAATCAATAGTACGAGCGGAATCCAGACTCGTTTCAACTTCAAGCAGCACTTCTTTTTGCTTCCTTCCTTTGCCTTCCCCTTTCCTTTTGCAATTTTTCGCAACATTTTGAGATGCCGTCTATGCTCATTGCGGGCCCGGTTGTGACCTTGTAAGGTGTTCTGGGGCTGGTTTCTGCGACCCATGAAGGTGGCATCCGCGTTGGACTGGCCGGGCGCTCCATTAAACGGACCGAGTGCTGCATTAAACGGACCGGCTCCTCCTACCGGAGCAGGTCCGTAATTGACATTTCCATACGCATTTCCGGCTGCATTCCCTGCGTATGGATTGTGGCCTCCACCAGCCATATTACTGTAACCGTTTCCACACGCGTTTCCAGCCGACAGATTCGGATTCTGATTCACCGGGTTCTGATTCACCGGGTTCTGACTCATCGGATTCTGAGTCGTCGGCGCTGCACCTTGCTCTACCGACACAGACCGCTCTGATTGCATTCCAGATTGCACACCAGATTGATTTCCAGATTGCGTACCAGACTGCATTCCACCCTGCACGGCTGATCCAGAATACTGCATGGCGCTTGCATACCTTTGGAATCCGGCGTCGTTTAAGGGCTCACCGGGTTGGTTGACGAAATTAGCTGTGGAATCGTCTGTGGAAGACGAAGACGCTTCAGTTCCAAATGGGTCTCCGTGGACGCCCGAGAAGTCGGAGGTAGAAGACATGTTCGGCGGTTGTTTGACGTTTTCTTTGTTAAATTGTTGTTAATACTTGTTGATGATGATCTAACTAGTCAATGAAGATGATGATGATGATGTCGACTATTCAAAGTGATTGCCGGCGTATTCGAAATATCCAATTATTTGAAATACTTAGTATCCGCCTAGTGCTTAAACTCACGTTAATGGTTTGAAATGGAGGTTTGCAAGATTGCTTTGCTAGTACCACAAGACCGATACTAGCTACCTGCAGAATTGGTGGGTGATGTGTTGGATAAGGAAAATACCAGATGTTTTGGATGAGGAAAAAATGGAAGTTGGGCAGGATATAATGATGTATGTGTTCTTACAAAATTTATTGAGTGCTAATACAATATGTTTAACATGATGATGTTGTTTATGGTGTTACGCTGCTAGCATACTGCTGCGTACCAGTGGTGTCCTATCAAATGGAAATTACCAATATATGTCATGCTGCTACAGCACTCGCACAGTCTCACTTTTTTTCGTTCAAGCTTTGCACAAGAACCAGCACACATTTTTATCAATTCGACTCTCCCAGGCTCTGATTCGAATTCGCACCACACATTCCCGTTAAATACGCGACACCCTCTAACTGAGCTGCTAATCTGAACACGTCAGCCAAGCGTTCCGATGTTTTTATACACAATCACGCTACTGCTGCCTGCGAACACACTCACGAGCATTCTGTCTGAAGTTAACTAACCCATGAAAATTCTTTTTCCAAAACATTCGAAGCAAAGTTACGTTCTTCGTTCCGTGTCTCTACCAACGAAATGCCGTTCGTCACCAATGAAATGCCATTGGTCTCAACCAGTGTAATAGGTTTCCCGTTGTTCCTCTGGGTTCCCTGAAATTCCACTGGCTGGAAGGTTCTGAATCTCACGGATAAACTTTCCATGGTAGTTTCACGATCATCATTCACTCCCCAGCAATCCTCGCCAAGCACTTGCGACTTGGCACCGCAATTCTCCCGCTTCCTACTTTCCCGCCTCAGTTCATACCCATACGCCCTTGGTCGTCTCCCTGCTTCGACCAAACTCACTCGAACTCGCTCAAACTCAAACTCGCTCAAACTCACTCAAGTATCACTTAATAACCAAGAGCCAAATCGCGACTCCCGCTGCCGCCAAAAGCAGCAAGACCAACGGAACACAGATGCCAACAGTGCAGCAAACAGCTTTTTCTTTATGGTCAATTTTATTGTTGGCAGCAAGTTCCTCGGCTGCGATTCGGTTGAGGAGACTCTGTCTTTCGCTCTGCATCCTCACCTGGTTCATGTGGGTCAACTGGCTTTGGTACTGATTTCTCTGCCCAACGAAGATGTCATCCGACGCTAATTGGGGCAGACCTGTGGTCGAAGTGGGCATTGAAGAGTGACTTTGGGATTTCACAGGAATTTCGTAAGTACGTCAAATATAAGAAATGCATTAAGTTTCTACGAAATTCCCGTGAAATTCTCATCAAATTCTTCTAGAAGTCTTCAATGAATCAATGCCCACTTCGGAGCCAGGCAGACCATCTGGCGTTGGATTTTCAGAAAACACGTAGTTCTGGCTGCCGTAGGCGTTGCGGGCGTAAGGGTTGTCAGGAGCTTGGCTCGTAGAGACAGGTTGGGCTGATGCGGACATTTTGTTCTTTTTAAGTCAGTTTTGAGGAATGCTGATCTATCCGTGTATTAATACTGTACGTAATTATTTCATCGTTTTAATCGTATGAGATATTAATGGCTCCGATTCTTTCGATATGAGATAATGACAAGTAATTAACTACTTCTCACCAATACGATGCCTTATTAACGACGTCGACGAAACTAAAACAAGAGCTTTCGAAGTGAACTTCGAGCAGGTCAGCAACGTCGATTACGTTCCTGTGTGGCAATTTTATTCCTCTTCTTTTGAGTGTCCAAAAAATTCGCGGAAAATAAAACCATGCCATGAAATTCGGAGGATGACCTATCAGTATGACCTATCCCTCTGACGTATCTCTATAAATATCTTTTTTTCTTCTTTTTTTCGTTACGACCTATGGCTTTCACTCCTATTACCTATCTTTTCTTGCCTAATGCCGACCACTTTTCCCTAACGCCTAGCACTTTTCCTATTGCCTACTGCTGAATCTTTGGGCCCTATGCCAAAATACACACAAACACCTCTGTTTCCAAAATACACACAAACAGCTAACTTGTTTCCACTGGTTCCCACAAACAGCTCTGTTTCCTCAAATCAACAGCTCTGTTTCTTCAAAATTGCGTTCCTCAAAATTACGTTCTTCGTTCCGTGTTTCCACCAATAAAATGCCATCGGTCTCAACCAGTGGAATCGGTTTCCCTCGCTTCCTCTGGGTTCCCAGGAATGTTTCTTAAAATCTACTGCCTGGAATGTTCTGTTCTCACGGACGAAATTTCCGTGGTAATATCACGATCATGATTCATCATCCACTTCCCATTATTATTGCGCCCAACAAACTCTCCGCGCGCAACGAACCCATCCCTCCTTTTTCCATCTCCTACGTGGTATTCATCCTTCCTCTCTCGTGTCTCTCCTCCTCCTCTTTTGTCCTGGGCTGTACCCGATTCTTTGTTTCCCCAGTAACCAAAAACCAAATCCCAACCCCCGCTCGCGCTAAAATGAGCAACAGCAGAGGGATCCACACGCGTTTTCGAAATAAGCAGCACTTATCTTTACTCCTAGATTCCTCGAGGTCTTGTTCGTTCGCCATTCGATTGAGGAGCATTTGTCTTTCGCGCTGCTGGATTCGGGCTTGATTCATAGCTGTGAGCTGGTTTTGATAGTCATTTCTCCGTCCGATAAAGATGTCATCCGATGTTAGGCCTGCTGTAAATGGAGCTTGATCAGCTGGCACTGGTACGTCAGTTAACTGAGCAGACGCGTAGTTCTGATTTGCGTACGCATTTTGAGCGTATGGATTTTGGCTGTTTCCACTTTGACTGTTAGCACCATTGGGAGCTGTTCCGACAGCCGCATGTGCGTTTCCACCTGGTTTTGCGGAGGAGAAGTTTCCGACGAGCTGAATCGGCTGATGCTGGCCCTGATTCATCTGGTGCATCTGATTCATCGGAGGATTCGGAGCGTGCTGACTCCTCGGCGCTGGAGCTTGCCCGGCTTGGGTTAATGCGTACTGCTGGAATCCGGAATGCGAGAGTGATTCCGGCTCACTAGAACTTGAAGTCATGAATGTGGAGCTCATGATTCCCGTCGTTTGCGTACGATGCTTATTGTACGGAGGTCTATTGGTATTGGTCCAGGTACGGTGGTTATTCTAGTGGTTATTCTACAAAGTCCTATTCGTATTAGACTGTTTGTTCAGTCTTGTGCTTTGTGACTTGTAAGTCTTGTACTGATACTAACCCATTATATTTATACAGAAACTTTTGCGTAAGATCTTTCAATCTTTCGATTCTTTCAATCTTTCGAAAGATCTTTCAATCTTTCAAAAAATCTTTCAATCTTTCAAAAAATCTTTCAATCTTTCAAAAAATCTTTCAATCTTTCAAAAAATCTTTCAATCTTTCAAAAAATCTGTCAATCTTTCGAAAGATCTTTCAATCTTTCGAAAAATCTCACAATCTTTCGAAAAATTTTTCAATCTTTCGAAAAATCTTTCAATCTTTCGGAAAATCTTTCAATCTATCGGAAAATCTTTCAATCTCTCGGAAGATCCCCCAACCTTTCGAAAGATCTTTCAATCTTTCGAAAAAGCTTTTAATCTTTCGAAAAATCTTTCAACTTTTCGGAAAATCTTCCAACCTTTCAAAAGATCCCCCAATCCTTCAAAAAATCTTTCAATCAGATCTTTCAAAAACTCTTTCAATCTTTCGAAAGATCTTTCAATCTTTCGAAAGATCCTCCAATCTTTCACCAAATCTTTCAATCTTTCGGAAAATCTTTCAATCTTTCGAAAGATCTCCCAATCTTTCGGAAGACCTTTCAATCTTTCGGCCCTTCGGAAAACCTTGATTCTTCCAACCTTTCGAAAGATCTTTCGATCTTCCAAAAAATCTTTCAATCTTTCAAAAAATCTTTCCATCTTTCAAAAAATCTTTCCATCTTTCAAAAAATCTTTCCATCTTTCGGAAGATCTTTCCATCTTTCGAAAAATCTCGCAATCTTTCGGAAAATCTTTAAATCTTTCGAAAGATCTTCCCATCTTTCGAAAGATCTTCCAATCTTTCGAAAAAGCCTTTGATCTTTCGAAAAATCTTTCAACCTTTCGGAAAATCTTCCAATCTTTCGAGAAATCTTTCAATCTTTCGCCAAATCTTTCAAGCTTTCGCAAAATCTTTCAATCTTTCGAAAAATCTTTCGGCTCTTCAATTTTCTTTCGGGGGGTTCGAAAGTCTTTCCCTTTCGAAAGGGTCTTTCCCTCAGGCTTTAGGAAGGGTCTTTCCCTTTCGGGCGAGCCTTTCCCTTTCGGAAGAGTCTTTCCCTTTCGAAAGAGTCTTTCGCTTGCGGCTTTCGCGAATGTCTTTCGCTTCCGAAAGAGCCTTTCCCTTTCGAATGAGTCTTTCGCTTTCGAAAGAGTCCTCCGCTTTCGAAAGAGTCTTTCGCTTTCGGGAGAGTTTTTCGCTTTCGAAAAAGTCTTTCCCTTTCGAAAAAGTCTTTCGCTTTCGAACGAGTCTCCCCCTTTCGAAAGAGTCTTTCCCTTTCGAAAGAGTCTTTCCATTTCGAAAGAGTCCCTCCCCTTCGAAAGAGTCTCTCCCCTTTGAAAGAGTCTTTCCCTTTCGAAAGAGTCTTTCGCTTTCGAAAAAGTCTTTCGCTTTCGAAAGGGTCTTTCGCTTTCGAAAGTTTTGTCTTTTGAAAGTTTTCCGCTTTCGAAAGTTTTGTCTTTTGAAAGTTTTCCGCTTTCGAAAGTTCTGTCTTTTGAAAGTTTTGCCTTTTGAAAGTTTTGCCCTTTGAAAGTTTTGTCTTTCAAAGGTTTTCAATTTTGCCTTTCGAAAATTTCACCCAACGCAAAAAACAAGCAACCAAAAACATCGCAAACACAACCTTTCATGCTAGAAATCCTTTAACTTGCGCACTCTCCTGGCGAAGCCTCCAATTCCCTAGTATCACTAATACTATTATCAATCTCTGTGCATCAAATGGGAGATGGTGGGATGACGGAAAGTGATTGGATACAAGAAAATGATCGGATGAGGAAAGAATGACCTTGAAAAACATGTCATAATGTACTTGAGCAAATGAAGACGCTCATTTTTTTGACGAGTTCGTTTCTGTTTTGCGCGCTGCCCTAATTATGGCTGCTATCCTAATCATGACTAATCATACTGCTATCCTGATCAGCCTATGCATACCTCTAGATTAACTGCTCACACCGTCTCATTTTTTCGTTGTAAATTCGCACTGGAAACTAGCTCTCACATTTTAATTCAAGTCTCTCTATTCCGAATTCGCAATACACGCACGTTTGTTGGCTCGGTATTTTTTCATTTAACCACAAACTTGAATTCCTTCCAAATACAGACCTCACAACTGCATATTCGATCCGCGAACGAAACTCTCAACTATTTTTTACAAAGTTTTTTTTCCAAAGATAATAGCGAAGCAAAATTACATCTCAGTCCGTCTCTTTCCATAATACTAATAGTCCCATGAGTTCTTTGAGTTGACTCCTCCTCCTTTCTTGAAGCTCACTCCTCCTCCTTCCTTTAAGCTCTCTCCCCCTCCTTTCTTCTACCTCACTTCTCCTCCGTCTTTGCTGTTTTTCTTACTTGCTTCGTGATCAGTCTGTCTAGTTCGGTTAAACTTACTATATTCATTCGTACTACATAATCTCTCAATAGTACTGTTTCTCAACTTTCTGATCTGAGATTCGGTTGCTCGGGGGGTCGCCCGCGCAACGTGATTGAATCTTGATTGTGATAGTCCCGCTCCCATAAAATGATATAAAGTTCCCAATTATCCACTGACTTGTTCGGGGGTGTCGAACGTATTAATAATACTCAAAAGATTTATGATTATTTCTTGATAATTTCATGATTCTGGTATCTTTCCTTAATAATTTCATCTGTTTCACTAGTAATGGTAAAAAATCTTTCTAAATGCGTGTGCAGAATAGATTAGTGCGCGCATACAACAATAATTTTCTCTTGATAGTACATTTCGATATGATTAATAGTTGTAGTAAGTGACGTCAAACTCATTTCTAAACTCATTTCTGTAGTAATGGCTTAATGCGCCCTCTCCGTATGTCTTAATCTATTTCTAGGCTTTCCTCATTCGTGAAACCACCAGTCTGTGGACCGTGATGAGACCTCCTAATAGCAGGACACCACCGGTCTGTGGACCGTGCTGATGACTTCAGCGAATAGTTTTAGGCCATATTCATCTCCCCCATCCCCAGTCTCACTATCTCCATCAGCTCAGCAAAGAAATGAGCCTTGTAATATTCAATTTGCGGCATTCTATCCTTCTTTTTCTCCAACAATTCAATCTCTTCGTTTCTTTCTCCTTCAGTAAGACTTAGACTACCATCATCACCTCCTCCATTACTTCCTCCATTACTTCTTCCTCCTTCTCTCCTCTTCTTCTCCAATTCACCCAACCTCACCTCAATTTCTTCATACTCCACAATTTTGTCCCTCCAACTCTCATAACCTCCTCTAGTCCATGCCCACTCAATCGGAGTGGTAATCATTCGATTTGTCTCCGGATCCCGCTCCTGCCTAAATCCGATTTCATTCCGCACTCCTCCGTTATAGAAGGTCTTTTCGTTATATTTCAGATTGTATTTTTCCATTTCTGCCTCGGTCCTTTCCCTCACAATCACCCCCTCTCCGAATCCGTTCTCTCCCTTCCCTCCATTCTTCTCTTGATCCCACCTCCACTCATATTTCCCATTCGGCCGCCACCGTCTATGAAGACAATTGAAATCCACTCGGACGTCGCAAGTGTGCGCTTGTATAGCAATCTGATGTCGCCCACCGTCAGGATCTTCTCGATCATATCCGACCCAGTGCAAGGTTAATCTATCAGAATTGCTCAGCAGCCCTTCTTTTCCGCTCCAAAACTTCTTGAGGTTCATCAACTTGTTCAATTCCTCTACATTTCGCGTTTTCTGATACTTCTCTGCTGTTCGTTTGAGCCACTGATTCATCCACTTCTTGAGAATTTTCAGCAATTCATAAGATTGTTTTCCTCGTGGAAACGGTTGGGAGTCTTGATCATAGTGGGGGTTTGTATTTGGTTGCGGGCGAGCGATGAGGCGGATGATGTTTGGAAGACTTCCCGACTGGGAATCACCCGCTCCGAGAAGGGCAGCCACACTACTCTCCCCCTGGGTATTGACGTCTAATTGAGTAACTCTTAAATCTTCGTCAGAAATTTTCGAGATCCCAGAAATCGTAAACCCGTTATGAAAGCCACTATCAGAACTCGAGAAGATCTGATCGGCTTGTTCCGGGTGGGGGATTTTGGTGGGGAAGTTGGGAGAATTATTCATATTGCGGGAAGAATTCTTAGCGCCAATCTTATTCTCCTCATCCTTCACATAGCCCCTCACTTCTCCGAAATTCGCACCAACTCCAAACACCAAATCCCCGAACATCGGCGTACTCAACGATTGCAGCATTTCTGGACCTAATATTTTTCCATCGTGGAGGGAGTATTCACCCGCCATTTCACCTAGCTGCTTTCCTTCGCCGAATACAAAGTTCAGGAGGGAGGTATCGATTGGGAAGGGAAACTTCTGCTTTAATCCACCATTCTGCATCACGTTTTGTTCTTTTTGCTTTATTATGGATTCCTGCAAGTGCGCTATGTCTTGATGGAGGGTACTTGCTGTCAGAGTGAATTCGCCTCTGGAAGCAAGTAATTCTCCTCTGGACGACTCTCCCCCTGCAACAATATCTCCCAATGTCGCAACTCCAGCGGAATATCCAGTGGAAACTGCACTGGAAAATCCATCGCACCCCTCCAGCAACTCCAGAATGCCCATCCTTTGTTTCAAACTCCATTCATCTCTCTTCTCCGCATTTTTCACCAACCCACGTCCGAGACCGTGGGCACTCCGACCGTGTGAATCCAAGCCATTCGAGATTTTATCGAGCATATCCCCGATAATTTTCTGCTGTATAAGTTCAGTATGCCATTCCAACGCAAGAGAATTTTGCAAATGATCCCAGTACTCCGGGAGTCCATCACTGCCGGGTCCATCACTGCCGCGGTCCACGGCGGAACTGGATCCCCATTTTTTGATGAAGTTAATCCTTCTCGATACAGTACCTTGGGGTAGAGATCCTTGTGGTTGTTCAATCTCCTTCACATTTTGTCGGAGCCACAGATGAATATGCTCAACCGGTTGTAAACCGTCGGTAATTGCTATAACTGCTGTGATTCTTTCACCGTATCGCTCGTAGAGAGAATGGAGGGCGAGTTTGGAAAGGTTTTCGATTGCTGCGTCGGCTTTAGAGTCGCTTTTAGTGTCAGCGTCTGCTAGGGATTTCGATTTTGGAGTGACTGTTTCAGTGACCAGTTCCTTGATCGTGACTGGTTTTATGTTCAGTAAATCAGTGAAGTAGTTGTTATTGTGAGCAGTTGGCTTCTGAATCTTCTGGCCGCTGTTATTCTGTAATTCGGCCGAGATGGCGAACATGCTTGCCCCAGGTGGGTTCCCATTATCATAGACACTTCTCAAAGGCGGTAGGTTCTGCATCGGCATGGGGTCGAAACCCATCGGCTGAATCTGCTGAAGTTGCTGTCCTTGCATGGGACTCAGCCCATTCGCATTTTGAATCCGCTCTCCAAAATACTGATGTCCATATTTCTGCGCTGAATCTGCGTGTTGTTGTTGAAGCCTTTCCAATTCCTCAAGTGCAAAGTCAGAATCCTCCTCATAGTCAAGACCAGACGGGATTTGTGGAGCCTGAGGTCCTTGATGCTGAGGTCCTCGGCCGGCTTCAAATTGGCGAGACGTCATTCCTGGACCTTGGCTCATCATCTGATTCGCCTGAGTAGCCTGCCGTTTTCCGGATCCGCCACTTCTCAATAGGTTTTTTTTGAGGCTGATGCTGTTTCTCAGGTTGTTTTCTGGCGCAGGGGATTCTGCAGGGGCAGGCGACATTTCGGAAAATAATCGCTTTTGACCGATGGATTTCGAACCGGACAACTGATTCTTCTGGTTTTGAGAAGCAGACAGCTGATTCATCTGGCTTTTAGAAGCAGACATCTGATCCATCTGCTCCACCTTGCTCGGGGAAGCCTGGTTCACATTGTGACGCTGCGCAGGTTGCATACGCTTCTTTTTGGACGAATTGTTACTAGCACCACCGAGAAGTTTCTGCGCCCGCGAAGGGCTGCTTGCTCCGAAAAGATTCTTTTTCGGGATTTGTGCGAAAAGAGTCTTTTTTGGGGAAGAATTATTTCGGGGTGCAAACTCAACGATCTCCATCTCGTTCTCGATTTTGTTCTGCTTCTTCTGCTCTATCTTCTCCCGAATTTCCTGAATCTGCGCTTGCATTTCCGACTTTCTGGCAATGATCTGGAAATTTTCATGCCCTGCACTTTTGAAAAGACTTTCCATGTTGTGGAACTCCTTATTGAAAGTTGTGATCAATAGATTCCAAGCCTTTGAACCCAAATTGTTTTGCTCATCGCCATCCTCATTGCCATCCTCATGGACCTCATTGCCATCATCCAGCTCCATAAATTCAGCAATCCCAGAAAGCTCCTTGAAATGCACATCAATATTTCCTTGGATCCAGCCATCCTCGCTTCCGTACAACCTCGAATGTAGTGCTCGTTCCCTATTTCTTAACCGGACTTGAGCGCGATGAAAATCGACCATTTTTCGCTGGAGGGCGGTTCTGCAACTGCTACTTGAAGAATTATTGGTGGTACTTATTATCTGTGAGGTATCAATCTCATCCTCCTCGCGACTCAGCAGCACAAACCCTTTTTCCACCAAGTATTCGCCTCCATACAGATATTCCTCGACTAACCGTTTGTAAAGGTCGTCTTTTGAAGGGAGAGGGTCTCTGGCGTCCTCTTCGCGTCTGATTCTGTCTTCAATCTCCTTTCTCAGTTTCTCCTCGCGGTCTTTGAGATCCTGCGCTCGCCGGAGAACACTAGCCTTGGACGGCTGCGCACTCTGGTCTGGTTGGTCCTTAAAAGGCTCAAGAAGCTCCAGTTCCATCAATTCCATCTCGAGTACCTCCTTCACCCGTTTGTTAATTCTCGCGTCCCTCGCATTCTTCAGTGCTCTGCGTGTCGCATCCGCTTGGGTCTCCAACTCATCTAGTCTGTCTTGGTCATCTTCGACGCCGTTCTCAGTTTCCAATTCTCCCTTTCCAAAAATCGTCCAGTGTTCATCGATTGCCAGTAGACTCTTCACAAGGGGCGCAGATTTCGGATCATTCACCAGAGCGGAAAAGGAGGCTTCGTTCTTGAAATCAGTGTTCAGCAGATTCTTTTTATCATGCATCTTTGCACTGTAATATTTCGGATGGAGAATATTTTTGTCATATGCCACATTTAAGTCGAATCCCGGGATGTCTTGTGCAAACTGTTTTGTGAGGGTTGCTTGTTCATCTTGGCGGGCTGCGCGGGCATCGTCTTCGTACATTTTTTGGATTGCGGATTTCACTTGCAGCTTCACGGCTTCTGCAAGGGTCTGGGGAACGAGGGGATTACGTTGAGCATTTGACAGTGCTTTTCGCGATCCGGAATCGATCTGAGAGCCTGAGGAGTCGATCAGAGAGGATTGCATGCCTACAGGAGCTTCCAGCGCACCTTTGAAACGACCTTCTAAAGGAGCTTCTTCCAGATCCGCCAATTCCTGCTGCAGTTTCTTCAACTCAATACTTTCTTCACCGCCAACTAATTGATCGTAAGCCAAGTCTAGAATTGAGTCTAAACCCTTCTGAATCTTATCAGACTTGTCACTCCCAAACTGATGCAGCTTGCTCCGGAATGCCGATCTAACTCTTTGCTTCACAATTTCCGGCATCAATGCTTGCATGGAATTCAGGAATTCAGAGTGGAGTTCGTCTTTTCTCTTCATAACTCTAGACTTCTTTGCGTCCAACTGGTTTTTCTTCACGCAGATGAAGTTGCGTCTTTTTTCTCTAACGGATTTTTCTTTCCCGATGATTTTGAGAATGTATTCCACTTTCTGTTCGTCCTGCTCGCAAATCCTGTCAAGCGAGGCTTCCTCAAGAGTCACTTTACGAACCTCTTCCTTCTTCTTTTGAGTAGCCTTGGCAGTCCTCTTTTTTGGAGCAACAACTTGCCTTGAGGCGATCGAACTACGCCCGACGACGTGGGTGGGCGATTCTTCAGGCTCGACAATCGAAGTTATTGGCTCCCTGACGACCTCCGTAAACTCTTGCCCCTTTAAAAGCACATCCTTAATTCTATCTAAAGTCTTCGTCTCAGTGTCAACTTCCACATCCGCTCTCAAAATCTCAATCTTCTTAGTCTCGAAGCCCAGGATGTTCATGAAGTTCAGGGACCTGTCGATAATGGCTTTATTTTTGGACTTGAAAACACGGGAGTGGAGGGCGTTTCTGTGCGAAGATGACTTTTTACCGACATTCGCGTCGATTTCATCATTGGCATTCAATTTTGCTTCGACATCTTCCTCTAAAAACTTCTGCATGATTTCCAAAACGACTCCCTTTCTCCCACTGCTTAGAGCTTCAGACGATCTGATGAGCTGTTTTGGAGTGGTCAGATGTTCCTCGGAATCTTTTTCTTTTTTAGGTGCAAAAACCCCAAGGAAATCTTGTTTTTTAGAAGACTTCTTTAAAGATGCCTTCCATTCCTCGACCTCGTCCTCTGACACCAATTCTTCCGGGATTTTTGCTTCAGATAGGGCGCTGAATTTGGTGATTTTTAAACTCCTCATCAATTTCTCCTGGTCTTCTTCTACCCAATCAATGAAATCCTGTACCGAGTCCCATCCGGTGAATTCTTCACTTGGCATGAACACCTCTCTCCCATAACTGCCATTCCAATATCGGTATTTCCTCGGAATCTGTTTCGGCAATGTCACTCGAAAATGATTCGGAATTACTTCATTTCCCGCCAAAATCGTCGAAAAATCGAGGTCGTTTTCAACCTCTACGCCCGCGTCCGACGCTCGCAGTATTCTTCTCTGGGCCTCATCGAGATGCATTTGCCTTTTGGCTTTTTGGACGCATTTCTTGATGAAATCAGTGGCTTTCTTATCTGCAGATGAAGATCCTGAAGGTAAAGATTCTTCCCATTTCTGTCCTCTCCAAAGCGCTTTGATCGAAGCTGCTCGCAGAATCGACACTCCTTTGAAGAGACTATGTTCAAAGAGGTTTCCAATGGGAGATTTGTTATTCCAGGCACTGTTGTGCCACGAATATTGCGGCTGAATGTTGATCCAATTGATAAACTTTCCCAAAGAAGTCATAAGATTTAGGTGCGGAAGAGCGTCCTTCATGGGCGGACCATGCGGGTTGTTGCCATTGTTGGAGTTGCTTTCTTCCTTTCTGTCCTGTCTGTACTGCTCCGCCTCGAACGACGAATCCACGAGAAACGGAATTCGAGGCATTCCCAATCGCGCGTTGTGCTCGGTGAAGCTCGACACTTCCAGCGTCTTGCTCTTGATTAGAAAAAACGTGTGGCTTCCGGCGTTGGCAGAGACGAAGTCACTCACGGAGAAGAACCCTGCCTTGTCATCCAGATCGTTATTAATAGTGTTACCACCCATCGAACTGCTATCCCCACTCAGCGCCCCTCTATCCACTCCTCTGATCCCTCTATTCACAATCAAACCCATCAATTTCCCAACAAAATCCCCCTTAGGCCCTCCAAGATCCTGAGTCAGTGGGAGCTCTAATTGCCCACTCCTCGACCCAGCTCCGTCATTCACGACGATCTGATCCACCCTCAAAACTCCCGCATTTCTATGCCCCAATA
>Ga0099798_10030_pt1 | contig 38697 bp, 33 predicted proteins | sample Uncmet_Sort29A_1_FD_89870 | JGI IMG/M metagenome (GOLD analysis project Ga0099798, IMG submission 89870) | Marine eukaryotic communities from CALCOFI LINE 67, Pacific Ocean - CN13ID_Sort29A_1 | ecosystem: Environmental > Aquatic > Marine > Oceanic | place: Pacific Ocean: Monterey Bay | collected...
GGAACTGATAACATATAATCTATATAATTACGCGAAACAGTAGACTCAGCTGACATCAATGGCATCGCTTTTAATTTTTTCAGCTCAGACATTGTTTTAGTAAAGGCTTCCTCTGGCATTTTGGCATCTTTAATATCTTGCTCCATTTTTTCGAGCTCACTAATTCCCTCATGCTCATCTAACTCTTTACGAATAGCCTTCATTTGCTCTGTTAAATAATATTCTTTTTGATTTTTTTCAATAGAGCTTTTAACATTTTTACGTATTTTTTTCTCTACTTTTAAAACTTCAATTTCTCCCTCGATCAACTCTAATAACAAAGCTAAACGAGAAGATAAATTTTGCTCTTCTAAAATCTGCTGCCTTTGATCAACTTTTAAATCTAAATGAGCAACTATTGTATCTGCCATCCTTCCTGGTTCCTCAATAGCTTTTAGAGTGTTAACTAATTCTACAGGAACCTTTAGATTACCCTCAAGATACTTCTCAAATGCTGATAACACACTCCTAATACGAGCTTCTAAAGATTTTTTATTAGATGGCAAAATATCTAATAAATCTTCACAATCAGCTGATAAAAATCTAGATTTAGCACTTTTACCAACATAAGACTTAACTCGAGCTCTGCTGTTTCCTTCTATTAAAACTTTAAAAGTACCGTCAGGTAATCTTAACAGTTGTAAAATAGATGCTATAGTCCCAACTTGATATAAATTTTTAACGCTTAAGTCTTCTTCAGGAGTTTTTTGCGCCACCAAAAATATTTTTTGATTATTTGACATTGCTTCTTCAAGAGCATTGATAGATTTGTCTCTGCCTACAAATAATGGCATTACCATATGTGGAAACAAAACCACATCACGCAGTGGTAAAACTGGAATAATAGTAGATTTGCAAGATTTTTTATCTGATTTTTTATCTGATTTTTTAATAGGCTTATCAGCACTCATAGTTATGTCACTCTTGTTTTTAATAATAATAATTTATAAAAATAATTTGTAAAAATAATAACTATATTATAACTCAAATAGAACATAAAAATAAGTATGCTTTCTAATCAAAATAATTATCTTTATTTATTTCCTTTTGAATTTGAATCTGTATCTGTGTTATTAGCATTATTCTTAGATTTAAGTTTAGGTGTATATTTAGTTGTAGATTTTGTGCCAGCCTTTCCTTCTTTAATCATTTTAGGTTTTTTATGAGAAGCTATAACATCTTTATCTATAACAACTTTAATTACGTCATCAACAGAAGGAATATCAAACATAACCTCTAACAAAGACTCTTCTAATATAGATCTTAAGCCTCTAGCTCCAGTTTTTCTCTTTAAAGCTAAATCTGCAGCAGTTTCTATTGCATCTTTGGTAAATTCTACAGCAACATCTTCTAGTGCAAATAAATTTGAATATTGCTTAATCAAAGCATTTTTAGGCTCCAACATAATATTAATCAAAGCTTCTTTATCTAATTCTTCTAGAGCTGTTATTACTGGCATTCTACCAGTAAATTCAGGAATCAAACCAAACTTAATTAAATCACCTGATTCAACCATAGAAAATAACTTAGATAAATTCTTTTTCTTATCCTCATCTTTTAAACTAGCAGAAAATCCCATACCAGCTTCTTCAGTTCTTTCTTGAATGATTTTTTCTAAGCCATCAAAAGCACCACCACAAATAAATAATATTTGCGAAGTGTCAACCTGCACCAACTCTTGCTGCGGATGTTTTCTGCCTCCTTTAGGCGGGACAGAAGAAACAGTTCCCTCGACAAGCTTTAACAAAGCCTGCTGAACGCCCTCTCCTGATACATCTCTAGTTATAGATTGATTTTCAGATTTTCTAACTATTTTATCAATTTCATCTATATAAATAATACCATGTTTAGCTCGTTCTACATCATGGTCTGCACTTTGTAATAATTTTTGAATAACATTTTCAACATCTTCACCGACATACCCTGCCTCTGTAAGAGTTGTTGCATCTGCCATAGCAAAAGGCACGTTTAAAAACTTAGCTAAAGTTTGGGCTAATAAAGTTTTACCACAACCTGTTGGACCAAGTAATAAAACATTGCTTTTTTGTAGCTCAACTTCTGTATTTATTTCAACAGGCCCAGATGTGAATTTTTCAGGATTTTTTAATAACTGCAATCTTTTGTAATGATTATAAACAGCAACAGATAAAATCTTCTTAGCTCTATTTTGGCCGATAACAAATTGATCTAGATGCTGCTTTATTTCAAGAGGTTTAGGTACTTTTTTATTTGACATGATATCATCAGAACTAGAACCTGACTCTTCTTCTAAAAGAATATCACCACACAACTTAATACATTCATTACAAATATAGACTGACTGTCCTGCGATGAGTTTTTTAACTTCCTTTTGACTTTTACCACAAAAAGAACAATATAGAGCCTTTTTTGAACCCTTTCCTTTTGAACTAGATATACTTGTCATTAAATAAATACCTCTTGACTTTACTTAGCTTAATATATTACTTAGAAGACTTTTTAGAACCCATTTTCTTTAAATCAGATTCACTCATTAATTCATGCCTTGTAGTATATATACCATCTACTATTCCATAATCTAATGCTTCTTTTGCATCTAAGAAGTTATCTCGATCTGTATCTTTAACAACTTCTTCATATTTTTTACCAGTATGTTGCGCAATAACTTTATTTAACTGCTCTTTTATTCTTAGAGTATGTCTTGCATGAATTTCTATATCTGAAGCTTGGCCTCTAAAGCCACCTAAAGGCTGGTGAATCATAACAGATGAATTAGGCAAACAAAAACGTTTCCCCTTTTGACCTGCCGCTAATAATACAGCGCCCATACTAGCGGCTTGCCCAACACATAGCGTGCCAACATTTGGCTTTATAAACTGCATTGTATCATAGATAGACATACCGGCTGTAACTGCTCCACCTGGAGAGTTAATATAAAAACTTATATCTTTTTCAGGATTTTCTGACTCTAAAAACAAAAGCTGAGCAACAACTAAATTAGCGCTTTGGTCATTAACTTCTCCATTTAAAAACACCACTCTTTCTTTAAGCAATCTAGAATAAATATCAAAAGACCGCTCACCACGAGCTGTTTGTTCGACTACCATTGGCACTAAAGTTGACTGTATCATAAGATAACTCCCAAGAATTTACCATAAATAAAATTATTGTTAGAAAAAAATAAGCACAATAATAAAAAATATTATACATGCTTATATTATTATAAATCAAAAAAGAAAAGACACTATATAAATTAATTAACTAATTAAATTTATTGAATTGCTAATAACTTTTTAAAAGATAGTTCTTCGTCAGATACTTTAGCTTCTTTATAAATATAATCACAAATAGCTTTTTCTAATACCATTTGATAGGCATGAGATAAAACATTTTGATCCTTCATAAACTCTACTCTAGCTTTAGCAGGATTGTCATACATTTGAGCCATATCACCAATAAACCTCTCAATCTCAGCGTTATTAGCTTTTATATCATATTTAACTGCCATCTCATTGAAAATCAAACCAACTTGTATTCTTTTTTTAGCTTCTGCTATCATTTCAGGTGTCGCATCTTGTTGAGCTATTAAAGTATTTAAGTGCTCCTCAGATATACCTTGAAACTGAGAATACATTTGCTTTTTCATTTGCTCTATTTCTTGGTCAACCAAGTGTTTTGGAGCCTCGACTGGTATTAATTTAACTGCTAAGTCTGCAACCCTACTTTTTTTAACTTCCTGAACTTTTTTGTCAGCCTGCTGTTCTAAGTTTTGTTTAACTTCAGATTTAAGTTTTTCAATAGTTTTTATATCAAACTTTTTAGCAAATTCGTCATCTAGCTTAGGAAGCTCTGCTTCAGATACTTCTAAGACTTTTACTTTGAACACAACTTTTTGACCAGCTAGATCTTTATTGCCATAATTTTTTGGAAAGGTTAAGTCTAAATCTTTTTTATCACCTTTTTTTACCCCAACTAAGCCTTCTTCAAAACCTGGTATAAATTGTTTGTCACCTAAAACCAAGTTTTGAGCTTTAGCGGTACCACCTTCAAAAGCCTTGCCATCTTTTAGGCCTTCATAATCCATAAGAACTTGGTCTTTATTTTTTGCAGCTCTATCAACCTTATTCCATTTTACATGCATTTGTTGCATACGATCTAAGGTATCTTTTAAATCAGCATCTACAACTTTAACAACAGGGGTTTTCAATTCTTTGTCTTTAAAAGATACTAGCTTAATTTCAGGAAAGACTTCTATATCTAGTGTTATCACAACATCTTCATCCATATCTTGCTCTTTTGCAATGACTTCTAAGTCTAATTGAGGAATATAAGCTGGGCGAATTTTATCATCCTCAAACTTCTTTTGAATCATATCTGGTATTTGTTTTTCTAATATTTCTTGCAATATTTGATGCCCAAACTGGCGTTTAATTGCTTTTACTGGAACATGACCAGGCCTAAATCCTTTTAACTGTATTGTTTTAGACAGCTCTTTTAATTTTTCATCATAAGCTTTTTTACAGTCATCTTTTTTAAATACAACTTTAACTTTTTTCTCTAATTCACTTTTGCCTTTTGTTACAGTAACACTAATAATTTTATCTCCGTATCTAAAATAATAATTAAAACACCAAAAATTGTGCCTGAGATTGTAACTGATGTTAAAGGCTAATGTCTATAGTTGATATAATATGATATTAGATATTAGATATTAGATAGATAATTTTAAAACAAAATAATAATGGTGCGAGAGGAGAGACTCGAACTCTCACGGGTTGCCCCACTGGAACCTAAATCCAGCGCGTATACCAATTTCGCCACTCTCGCGCACTATTTGCGTATTTTATATATAACTACTCCACTTTGCAATGGGGTGAACGATGGGATTTGAACCCACGACAACCGGAATCACAATCCGGGGCTCTACCAACTGAGCTACGCCCACCATTATACTGGCGCGCCTGGCAGGATTCGAACCTGCTACCCTCGGCTTAGAAGGCCGATGCTCTATCCAGATGAGCTACAGGCGCACAAAATACTGGTCGGGGTAGAGGGATTCGAACCCCCGACATCCTGCTCCCAAAGCAGGCGCGCTACCAGACTGCGCTATACCCCGACGCATAGGAGGATTTTACTTTTTATCAGAGTGATGTCAAGAAGTTTCTAGTGAATGCCAAACCAAATTCAAAATTTGACTATACAACTTGTGGCCAGTAAAAACATTTGCCAATAAAAAAATTAAATCTAAGTATTTTTATTTAGTAAATATACTAGCAAAAACATAATATAATTCTTTGTTTATTAATAATAACAAGATTTAATTTGGTTAATTTTAAAACTCACATAAATTAAGATTAAATACATGCCTACAGATACAGATACAGATACAGATACAGATACAGATACAGATACAGATACAGATACAGATACAGATACAGATAAAGATAAAGATAAAGAGCAAAAATCACTTGAACTCCCTATACAACATTTTTTTTCGATAGGACATCCTTCTACACGCAAACCAATATGCCTAATGCCAGTTATATACGGCGAAGGTATTTCTGCACAAAACACTTGCCAAGGTAGGGCTGCTCAAAATAAATTTTGGAATGATATAGAAAATAATAATAAAATAATAGAAGCTCTTAGAAAAAATAATATAAAAACACCCAGCCGTATCACTAAAATTATTTCAAAATTAGCAAATATTGACCCTTCAGAACGAGAAGAAAAACTTGCTGCGATATATGAAACCACAGGCAACTCTTTTCGCATGAGCCTAAGCCCAAATAAAGAAGATACTATATCCAGATTTCACGTAAAAAGAAATACACCTGGATGCTTTACTGTCACAAGAACAAATGAATATGGTGAAAGCTCCGACTCTGGCTTGGGAAATTACTTGAGAATAATTCTAGAAAATACTAATTTAGAAGCTTTAAAAAAAATATGCGAATATAAAGATATTGAATTAGAAATCAAAAAACAAAATCTAAAAATAAATAAAAAAATAGTAGCCATATTTCCTAAAAATTCAAAAAACATAACAACTCAAAACAAACAGGATTTTGAAAATAAATTATTAGCATTAATATTAAAATTTAACCAAAAAATATCTGACAACAAATTAACACCCCAGAAATTACAAGAAATAACCAACTCAATTTGTGAAAAATTAAAATGGACAGCATGCGAAGATAATAACTACCAACACAATCTGGATCATGATTTTATTAATGAGTATTTAATAGATTTAGATGATATGGTAATTCTAAAGCCAGCTATAAAATACGACCCTGATGGCATGGCAGAAGATAGTTTTTTTCAAGGAGCTTTTAACCAAGGTGATATGACCGGAACTAACGAACAAATAGAAAAACAAATAAAAGAAAACATATCTATATATATTCAATTTTTTATAGGAATAATCAATTATTATTGCCATATGCAAGACCCAGAACAACTATCTCATAACCAAGCTCAAGATTTTGGTTTTATACTAGAACAAGATTGCGAATTATTGGATGAGCTTATTGTTAAAATACAAATAGCTATAATTACGAGTGCACCATTAATTAAAACAATTGGTTATTTTTTCGAAATATATGAATCTAAATTTGGGTTAACTGAAAAGTATTTCTCGAATAAAGATTGCCGAAATTGGAAGGAAATTTTAAAAACTGCAAACCAATTTTCATATTTCTTAGGGCAGCAAGGTAGTGGCGTACACAAAGATGAATTTTTATTAATATCCCCACAATCACAAAAACCTAAATACTGGAGGCATATCGGACAAAATATATGTATATATATAAACTCAGAAATGAAAGCAGAAAAACCATTACCAGATGATTTTTGTGAGTTTGATCAAAATAATAAACAAAACCCAAACCCGAAACTATACACGCTTAAAACGATCGTTACAGAACAGCAACTTATAGATTTTTATAATGCCCTTGAACAAGATGTAATAGAAAAACAACCTAAACTAGAAAGCATTTTTAAAGAAAATCTCGAATTATTTGCTAAAAACGATGTAGTAACAAAATCTCATATCATAAATAGAATTATAAACTTCTGCGATGAGTTATCTCCAGAAGGAATGACATCATTACTATTCAATGTGATACTTTCAACTAAAAATTATGAAATTAACGATTTAAATAAAAAAAAAATAACAGATAGCGCAGCAAAGGCATTAGATACAACTCGAGTTTTAAGAATTTTAAGCTTCTCTGAAAATATAATAAGGGAAACACAAAATTTCAGAAGTTTTAATTGGTTGTTTCTAAAGCTACAGGATATTTATATAAGAGAACAACTAAAAGCAACACAAAAAAAACTAATAGAAACTAATTACCATATAATGCCTGATTTTATTAACCTAAAAGATAGTAACGGAGAAAGCATTTTAAACAAAGCTATTATACTTCATGATAGAAATGCCATTAAAATCATATTGGAAGTAATACATATAGCCAAACATCAAATAATTGGTAATATAATTGATCAATTAACTGAAGCTATAGATATAGAAAACACCACTCGGTACCAATGGGAGTCTTATTGGAAAATTTTTATTAAAATATCACTAATTTCAAATGAAACACTAAATCAACTGAAAAGTAAAAATATTAATGATTTGGTAAAATCAGTTTTAACAATTCTTGCTTACTTCACGGTACCTTCATCTGAAAAAATAAATATCTTAAAAAATCTATACGGACAAAGAAACAAACTAAGCTATAGAAACTTCTTCAAATTAACAAAACTTATTCTTGAGAATGACCAAAATCCAGAACTAAATAAACTAATTACAACAAATGACATCCAAAAAGTATTAATCACTCAGGAATTAATACGATATAAAGAGATACTAAAAATTAAAAATAGAAAAATATCTGACAGCGGCGACGCATTTTTGGTAGTAGGTATGAATAATATAATTAATTTATTTGAATCTGAAACAAAAAACCATACCAATGAAAATATTAGCTCGGCATTTCAAAATATTTTAAACAGATATAAAACAAACTCCAAAAAAAATAAAAATTCAAAAATGATAACTCTACTAAAGGAAACTGCTGACATATATGAAATAGAGCTTGAATCTTAAATTTGAAATCAATGAAAAATTGACCCAGACCCAAATATCTCGCTCTTACAAAAATCTTCTTTAGAGAATATTTCTTTAAGCTGCTTTACTCCCTTCATCTGAATTTGCCTAACCCTCTCTCTTGTTAAGTCTAGCTTTTTTCCAACTTGCTCCAGAGTTTGAGGATCTTGATCATTCAAGCCATATCTTAACTTCAATACCTCTTGAGTTTGAACATCTAGAAACCCCATAAGCTCTTTGAATCTAGACATAAAATCTTTTGATTCAAACTCTTGGTACAAAGAATTTAAACCCACATTAGAACCCATTGTATCTAAAATAGGTCGTTTTGAATCGTCATATATCTGATCTATAGAGTCTGTAACTGTTGTGACAGATAAAGTTTTTTTAACTTTTTTTACATCAGTTTTAAGACTTTTAGCGATTTCCTCAGCAGTAGGGTCTTTGCCTAATTTATTTGATAATTCTCTTGATTCTCTTAAGTACTGATTTAATAATTTTAATACATGAACAGGGACTCTAATAGTTCTAGACTGATTTAATATTGATCGCTCTATATTTTGTTTAATCCACCATGTTGCATAAGTAGAAAACCTAAAGCCTTTTTCTGGGTCGAATTTCTCAACAGCTCTAATTAACCCCAAATTTCCTTCTGAAATTAGATCAATAAATGGCATTCCAGTTCTTGTATATGGCCTAGCCATTTTAACGACTAATCTTAAATTTGAAGCCACCATTTTTGCAAAAGATTTATCACAACCTTTTTTAATTTTTCTAGCTAGCACTAACTCATCAGCTTTATTTAATAAGGGAGCTCTACCTATTTCACTTAAATACAAACTAGTAGTATCTTTATCAGATTTACAATCTCTATTTTTAACTACATCTTTATTTAATACATCTTTATTTAATACATCTTTATTTAATACATCTTTATTTAATACATCTTTATTTAATAAATCTTTTTTATTATTGTTATTTCTCTTATTACTTTTCATAACAGCCATAATAACACTCCCACATTTTTATTAAAAAACCACACTCTTAACTTAAATATATTTATATAACTCTATATATCAATATATGTTAGTTAAAAATATACAATACGCACACAAAATATGGGCAATATCTTACATAAGTATAAAAAAACATGATATTTGTCAATTTATCTGGGAACAGAACAGAACAGAACAGAACAGAACAGAACTATGTCAAAATTAATAACCCCACAGAGGTCATTTAAATACGGCTTTATTGCATAGATAACAAAATCCGGCAATTTACTGCGCTGCTTTGATGCACGGATAAAAAACGCCGTCATTGCAAGGCTACGCCAAAGCAACCTCGGGTGAAGCGCAGCGTAACCCGGAAAGCTGACTAAATTTATATTGATTTAAATAAAAATATTGATTGATATTATTTTTTAATAACTACGTGATTAATTAAAAACCATTAGAAACATCCTTATTTGCAGCAACATCTAAATTATCAAAAATAGATCTAGAGTTTAAGAAAGAACTACAGCCATCTTGAACATTTTCTTTTTCTTTTTCTTTAGCTATTAAAATACTATCTATATCCTTTTTAGCTTTATCTAGCATAATATTTAACCCATAAATATTAGAATTACAAAACTCAAAAATTGCATGTATATTACTTTTTTGCAAATCCATTTCAGATTCTATATGCATCATCTGATTTCTCGCGCAAATAAGATCAAATCCTATTAAGCCATGAGACTCAGCCTCTAAGATACGATAGTTTCTATTTAAATTATATAAAGTTATTAAATTAAACTGTTTAATCTCTTCTGCAAATTTTATTTGAGAAGATATAAAATCTCTAAAATTAATTGCATGCTTAAAGTTAAAGTCAAAGCTCATTTATAATCCTATTTATATATCCCAAAAAAATTAAATAATAAAGCATATAATAAAAAAACATGACAGCAAATATGCTAATATAATAAAATATTTGAATTTAGTAAAAATAGCAATTAATAAAAAAACTTATATTACAAAAAGATAAAAACTAATTGAAGTTTTATTTTTATCTATAAACAGAGTCTAGCTTACGATCAGCTGCAATTTGATCCTCCATTAAATCACCAAGAGCTAGTAATTTTTGTTTAGTCATTATATTTTCACCACGATTTTCGAAGTGATACTCTTCTATCCTAGTTAAAACAATAGAATCAACAGGACAAGACTCTTCACACAATCCACAGTAAATACATTTAAACAAATCAATTTCATATAAAGTTGTGCGTCTAGAACCATCAGCTCTGGCTTCTGAATCTATAGTAATAGCTAAAGCAGGACACACTGCCTCACAAAGCTTACATGCTATACAACGCTCCTCACCATTTGGATATCTTCTTAAAGCATGCAAACCTCTAAATCTATTAGAAATTGGAGTTTTTTCATCAGGATATTCTATAGTAACAGCAGGAGTAAACAAGTGAGAACCTGTTTTTTTCATCCCCTTAAGTAACTCCCAAAGAGTGATAGTTTTAATAGTCTGCTTTAACAATTTGCTCATTTTATTAATCTCACCAAAAATTAATCTCACCAAAAAAAATAAATTTAAAAATTAAAATTAAAAATTAAATTTATAAAAACCTAAAACCAAGGCTTAACATTACATCTAATTAAAATTGCTACGACAATTACCCATAAAGTAGCAATAGGAATTAAAACTTTCCAGCCTAATTGCATTATCTGATCATATCTATATCTAGGAAAAGTAAATCTTATCCAAACAAATAAAATCATAAAAATAAACATTTTTAAAAACAACCAGACAATACCTGGAACCCACTTAAAAGCAACATCTAAAGCTGGGAAATTTTGAAAAGGAGATAACCATCCTCCTAGAAAAAAGATAGAAACTAAAGCACATATTAATATCATATTTGCATATTCAGCTAAGAAAAATACAGCATAACGCATACCAGAATATTCAACATGAGTTCCAGCAACGATTTCAGATTCCCCTTCTACGACGTCAAAAGGCAATCTATTTGTCTCAGCAAGACCTGAAATAAAATAAATCACAAACAAAGGAAACAGCGGAATAAAATACCAATGCCAAATTCCACCAGATTGATGCAACACTATTTCTCTTACATTTAAAGTGCCTGCCGCCATTACAACACCAACTAGAGCAAACCCCATTGCAAGCTCATAAGATACAACCTGAGCCACAGATCTCATAGCAGAGTACATTGCATATTTCGAATTAGAAGCCCAACCTGCTATTATAACTCCGTATATACCAGTAGATGTCATAGCAAATAAATATAAAACACCAGCATTTACATCAGCAAATACAAGATCAGGAGTAAAAGGAACAACCGCCCAAGCGGCAAGAGCTGTCAAAAAAGTAATTGGAGGCGCTAAAATAAATAAAAAGCTATTAGCAGCACTTGGCATAATTGATTCTTTTAGAAATAACTTTACCCCGTCTGCTATAGGTTGCAATAAACCAAAAGGACCAACCCTATTAGGACCTATTCTATCTTGCAATAAAGCCGTAAATTTTCTCTCTAACAATGTAAAATAAGCCACCGCTATTAATAACGGTACAACTATTAAAAGAATTAAAGCTAAATACCATAATACTTCTACAACTATCAATTTATATCCTCGCTAATTTGCTTTTTATATATCTAATTTTATATATCTAATTTTTATTTACTTAACTTTTTTTAGTATCACTAAATTATTTAATTTTACCCAGGATTTAGTTTTACTAGAACCTACTGGAAAAACAATATTTAAATCAGGCAAACTTGGATCAACAACTATAGGTAAATTAATATTTAATTTATCTAATTTATCTAATTTAAAATTCACTAAATCACCTGTATTTACACCTATTTTACCTGCCTGCTTTCTAGATATCCTTACTCTATCATGATATTTAGATAAATTAGTTGCTTGTAAACTCTTAGATCTTAAAGATAAAAAATCTTGAAAATAAATTCCTGGCTGATAAATAGCTTTTACGCCTTTTTGTGTTATTTTCTTAATAGGATCAAGTTCTGATTTAATATTAGATTTAATATCTGATTTCTCATTTTTTTTATATTTATTAAACTCTTGCTCAACTTGATTTTTAATTTCTTCTGATGACACATAATCAAAGCCATCTAGTTTCAGAAAATTAGCTAATACACGCAACACTTTCCAGCCTGGCCTAACATCCCCTTGTGGATTAATAACAGCAGAATAAGACTGCCAGTTTCCAGATGCATTAACATAAGTTCCAGAAGACTCAGCACTAACAGATATAGGCAAAATAACATCTGCATATTTTTTGATATTTTCACTTGCAAAAGGCGTGATAGCAATAACCGTAGCTTTTTGTAAATCTTTTAAAACAGCTTCACCAAACCTGCTATCTAATACAGGATCTGTATTAAACAAAATAAATACTTTTTTATCAGCATCGTGCTCTAACATAGCCCCTGCATTAAGGCCTATCTTATCTAATTTATTATCTAATTTATTTCCAGCACAAGATCTGTGAGGTAATACACCAGAAATCCAGCAACCAGCGGCATTTGCACCAAAAGTCAACTCTCCGCCTTTGGCATCTAATAAATCTAATAATATTTTTTGTAATGTAATTATTAAATTATAACTTGGATGATTAGATGCAATATCTCCAGATAAAATAACAGGGTTTTCTGATGCTAATAATTTTTGAGAGATCTCTTTATATTTATCAAGCGGCTTAATATCAGATAATAATAATTTGCAATCTTTTTTTATTTGCTTAATTTTAGCAGCGTGTGAATCATTTTTAGATTTAATATTTTTTAATACAAAATATAAAATTTGCGCCAAAGCAAACGGCATTTCATCATAATTAACTAAAATATTTTCAGACAAATCCATTCTATAATCATAATCAGCCGGATTTAATAAACAAATGTTAGCTCCATTCTGATACCAAGCTTTACGAAGCCTTAAATGCAAAACTGGCACTTCTTGCCTCATGTTAGAGCCAATCACAAATACTAAATCTGAATTATCTATATCACTTATTTTGCAGTTTAAACCAGGATATAAATCAGCTTGATCTTGATTGCTAAAATCAACCTGATTTTGTCTAAAGTCAATATTATTAGATCCTATCTCCCTAACTAATTTCTGCAATAAATAGCCTTCTTCTAAGCTAATATTAGAAGATGTTAAGGCGCATAAAGCCTCAGCTCCTTTGCTAGATAGTTTTTTCTGTAATATGGCAACAGTAGATTCTAAAGCATCTTCCCAGCTTTGTTTTTCCCATTCAGCAGATTTTTTAACCATAGGAGAATCTGCCCTATCGCTAGAATATATTCCTTCATAGCTAAATCTATCTCTATCTGATAACCACACCTCGTTTATATTTTCACATTCTTTAGGAACAACTTTTAATAATTTATTTCTTAGAACATGAGCATAAGCATTAGATCCTAAACAATCATGAGTTGCTATAAAAGGCCTTTGTTCCATTTCCCAAGCTCTAGCTCTAAATCTAAATGGCTTAGATGTTAATGCTCCAACGGGGCATATATCTATTACATTTCCAGAAACCTCAGAATCAACATTTGTGTTTAAAAAAGTTTCTATTTTTGCAAACTCACCACGACCAGTTAATCCTAGCTCTCTATTACCAGCAATTTCATCTCCAAATCTCACACATCTAGTACAATGAATACATCTAGTTAGCTCAGTAGAAATCAAAGGCCCTAGATCATGATCTTCGACGGATCTTCTATCTTGAGTATATCTAGTTGTGTCTTTACCAAAACCCATTGATATATCTTGTAACTCACACTCTCCACCTTGATCACAAATCGGACAATCTAAAGGGTGATTAATTAATAAAAATTCCATTACTGATTTTTGATACTCAATGGCTTTTTTATTTTTAGTAAATACTTTCATTCCTTCAGATACTGGAGTCGCACAAGCTGGCATTGGCTTACGACCTCCTTCCATATCTACTAAACACATTCTGCAATTTGCAGCAATAGATAACTTATTATGATAACAAAATCTTGGAATATGTATTCCAACGGCATCAGCTGCCTCTATTAACATACTGCCTTGAGGCGCACTAACTTTTTGTCCATCGATATTTATATTAACTTCAGGGATATCTGACATTATTTAATTTCCTCCCCTTTAGAAGATTTACTAGAAGATTTATTAGCAGATTTATTAGCAGATTTATTAATTTTATTTTTATTTATTAAAGCTTCAAATTCATGCCTAAATTTTTTAACATAACTTTGTGTAGGCCATGCAAATGCTTCTCCAAAAACACAAATTGTATGTCCTTCAACTTTATTTGCAATATCTATTAATTTATCTGGGTCACCCGGCTTACCTCGGCCTTCTAAAATATCTTTGGTCATTCTAGCTACCCAACCCGAGCCCTCTCTACAAGGAGTGCACTGACCACAGGATTCTTCATCATAAAAATCTAATAACACAGATAAAACTTCGACCATGCATCTGGTTTCATCTAACACTATAACAGCGCCCGAGCCAAGCATGCTTCCTGCTTTACCAATACAGTCATAATCCATTGTGCAGTTCATCATTTCTTCGCCAGTTAAAATTTTACAAGAGCTTCCTCCTGGAATAACCGCTTTTATTTTTTTACCATCTTTAACACCGCCTGCAAGCTTTAATAATTCAGGAAAAGGAGTACCTAAAGGCAACTCAAAATTCCCAGGATTTTCTACATCACCGCTTACACAAAATATTTTTGTACCGCCGTTATTAGGAATACCTAAATCAGCGAACCACTTCGGGCCTTTTTCTAAAATAACCGGAACAGAAGCATAAGACTCAGTGTTATTAATATTAGAAGGCCTACCGTATAAACCAAAATTTGCAGGAAACGGCGGCTTAAATCTTGGCTGACCTTTTTTGCCTTCAAGAGAATTAAGCAAAGCCGTTTCTTCTCCACAGATATAAGCACCAGCTCCTAGGTGAGTATATAAATCATAATCAACACCTGATTTTAAAATATTTTTACCCAACAAACCTGCTTTATAAGCCTCTTTTAAAGCAGCTTCAAATCTATGATAAGGCTCTCTAAATTCTCCTCTAATATAATTATAACCAACAGTGGCGTTCATTACATATCCTGCAATTGCCATACCTTCTATTAACTGATGAGGGTTAAATCTAATAATATCTCTATCTTTACAAGTTCCAGGCTCACCTTCATCTGAGTTACAAATAACATATTTTTGCCCTGGCATATTTCTAGGGATAAAGCTCCATTTTAAACCAGTTGGAAAACCAGCACCCCCTCTTCCTCTTAGACCAGATGCTTTTAAATCCTCAATAATTTTCTCAGGAGGAGTTTTGTCTTTTAAAATTTTTCTCCAAACAGAATACCCACCCATAGATTCATATGCTTCTAGGGTCCAAGGTTTATTAGTCTTTAAATTTAAAGAGCGATAACACACCTGATTTATTTTCATTAAACTGCTCCAAGCCTTAATATTTACTAGCTTCTTATTTTTGCTTTAATTTTTTTAAAATCTCATCAACTTTGTCATTAGTTAAATTCTCATAATAATCATCACCTATTTGCATCGCAGGAGCACCAACACAAGCTCCCAAACACTCAACATGCTTTAAAGAAAACTCGCCATCTTTTGTTACTTCACCAAAATTAACTTTTAATTTATCTTTAAGATGAGACAATATTTTATCACTGCCTTTTAACTTGCAAGAAATATTTGTACACACACAAATCTTATGCTTTCCAGCTGGCTTATGCTCATACATAGAATAAAAAGTTGCAGCTTCTTCTGCGAATATACTAGGTATTTGCAAATAATCAGCAACAGCATGAATTAAAGGTTTTGTTAAATAACCAGAATATTCATCTTGAGCATGAGTTAATGCAGCCATTACAGCTGATTGCCTTTGATCAGCAGGATATTTAGCTAGCTCTTTATCTATTTTTTTAATTACAGATTTGCTTAGCTCTATAGCCGTGTTATCTTTTATATCTTTTTTTATATTTTCTTTCATATATTGCGACATAACAAAAATATTCCCTATCTAAAAATATCACCTAAATTATAAATAATTATCTATCTACATCACCCAAAACAAGATCCAAAGTAGCTATAATAGCTGGGACATCCGCTAACATATGGCCTTTTAAAATTTCATTAATAGCACTTAAATGCGCAAAACCTGTTGATCTATATTTAACTCTATATGGTTTATTAGCACCATCTGATAGCAAATAAACACCAAACTCTCCCTTAGGATGCTCAATAGGAAAATATACTTCTCCTTCAGGAACACAGTAACCTTCTGTATGTAGCTTAAAATGATGGATCAACTCTTCCATACCTAACTTCATTTTATCTCGCTTAGGTATTGCGACTTTATGGTTATTAATTATAACATCGCCAGGATTTGCTTTAAGCCATTTTACACACTGCTTAATTATCTTATTTGATTCCCTCATTTCAGCTATTCTAACTAAATAGCGGTCATAACAATCACCTTCTTTTCCAACTGGAATATCAAAATCTAGCTGATCATAAACAGAATAAGGTTGTTTTCTGCGCAAATCCCAAGCAACACCAGATCCTCTTAACATTGGCCCTGAAAACCCCCAGGCCTTAGCCTGCTCAGGTGAGACAACTCCAATGCCTACACTACGTTGTTTCCAAATTCTATTATCTGTTAATAAAGTCTCGTATTCATCAACACAGCTATCAAACCTATTAGCAAAGTCTTCTATAAAATCTAAAAGAGAGCCTTCTCTATTTTTATTAAGTTTTTTGCAATCTTTTTCTGTTCTAAATTTACTCGGCTCATATTTAGGCATAAAACTTGGCAAATCTCTGCTAACACCTCCTGGCCTATAATATTTGGCGTGCATTCTAGATCCTGATACAGCCTCATAGCAATCCATTAAATCTTCTCTTTCTCTAAAAGAATATAATAATACAGTCACAGCTCCTAGATCCGTCCCATTTGCTCCAACCCACATCAAATGATTTAATATTCTCGTTATTTCGTCAAATAAAACTCTTATATACTGAGCTCTAACAGGGACATATTTATATATGCCTAATAATTTTTCTATTGCGCCTACATATGCATGCTCATTACACATCATAGATACATAATCAAGGCGGTCCATATAACCAATATTTTGATTAAAAGGCTTAGTTTCAGCAAGCTTTTCTGTAGCTCTATGCAATAATCCAATATGCGGATCGGCAGAGACTACTTCTTCTGAATCTAGCTCTAATATCAATCGCAAAACACCATGGGCCGCAGGATGTTGCGGTCCGAAATTCAATGTGTAATTTTTAAACTCTGACATATAAAACAAACTCAACTAATTTTTAAAATCTAATATCTTTTATTATTTTTTCTCTTGTTTTGGAGCTGGTTCTGGAGCAGCACCATATCTTGCATCATGCCTAATAACTTTAGGCTCCAAAATTCTAGGTTCTATTTCAACTGGCTCATATACAATACGCTTTAATTCTGAGTCATATCTCATCTCGACTTCACCACTTAATGGAAAATCTTTTCTAAAAGGATGTCCTATAAAACCATAATCAGTAAGTATGCGTCTTAAATCTGGATGATTATCAAATATAATTCCATATAGATCATAAGCCTCGCGCTCATACCAATTAGCAGACGGATAAATATCATGTATAGACTCAATATGTAAATCCATCTCACTTAATAAAACTTTTAATCTAACGCGTAAATTACGCTTTAAAGATAATAAATGATAAACAACTGCAAACCTTTCAGATGGATTATATTTAGATAATATCTCTCCTATTTTGCCACTAGAAATATCACTAACTGCTCTTGAGAAACCAGTAGAGCTAGCTCGATCTGTTTTCCACTCAGCTAAACCATAATGTAAATAATCTACTCCTGTAAGATCCATCATCTGCTCAAACTGGCAGGATTTCTTTAAAGCTTGACATACTTGTCTTATTTTATCTTTAGGTATAGTAACTGTTAGCTCACCATACTCATAACAAAAAGAAAAAGATTTTTTATCGATTTTTTTTAAAGCCGTTTCTATATCTTCTAAGTTCATTAATTAATCTCTAAATATAGTTTTTTCACGTTTGATTTTATTTTGTAGCTGAATTAAGCCATAAACTAAAGCTTCAGCTGTTGGAGGACACCCAGGTACGTATACATCAACTGGGACGATTCTATCACATCCTCGTACAACAGAATACGAATAATGATAATATCCACCGCCATTAGCACAAGAACCCATAGATAAAACCCATCTTGGCTCTGGCATTTGGTCATAAACTTTTCTAAGAGCTGGAGCCATTTTATTACATAATGTTCCCGCTACTATCATAAGGTCACTTTGCCTTGGGGATGCTCTAGGAATAATCCCTAATCTATCTAGATCATATCTCGAAGCATAAGCGTGCATCATTTCTACTGCACAACATGCTAAACCAAAAGTCATTGGCCAAATAGAACCTGTTTGCATTTTATTAATAACTGAATCTATGCTTGTTACAATAAAACCTTCTTTGGAAATTACTTTATCCATTATTCCCATTCTAGAGCCCCTTTTTTCCACTCATAAACAAAACCAATAATTAGCAACAACAAAAATATTCCCATTGCATAAAAACCATATGCCTTTAAATGATGAGATACAACTGCCCACGGAAATAAAAATGCAACTTCTAGATCAAAGATAATAAACAAAATTGCCACTAGATAATATTTAACATCGAACCTCATTCTTGAATCTTCAAAAGGATTAAAGCCACATTCATAAGGAGAGTTTTTCTCTTTATCTGGCCTATGCACTTTTGTTATATAAGATGTTATTTTACTTAAGATAGGTATTATACAAGCCAAAACAGCTGCAAATAAAACAAATACTAAAATCGCAAAATAATTATGTAGCAAATTAGATCTCCTAAACAATCAAAATTATTTGGTGCCGAAGGCCGGACTCGAACCGGCACGACTCTCGTCACCACCCCCTCAAGATGGCGTGTCTACCAATTCCACCACTTCGGCATTGGTTGTAATACTAACCCATAGGAGCTTATTTTGTCTACTAATTATGTTCTTTTATAAACTAGTTTAAACTCTTTATAATAGAGCCAGAAATTTAATCATTAATTTAATTAATATGTTATAAATAACAAATATAATTTATAAATAATATTATAGACAGTTTAAAACACTATTCCATAAATTAAATCTCGATATAATTATATTGATATAATTATAATATTGACAAAATATTAAACTTGTTTTCTAATTAAAAATATAAATATTAATAAAAATTAAGTATTTTATTATGCTATCAAACATAAATCATCAAAACCAAAGCCCGCTAGAAAAAACGCCTAACATAACTTTCTTTTTATTTAATATTTTAAGCGGACCTGAAATATTAAAAGTAAGATTAATTAATAAATTTTTATATACTCAAATAATATCTCAAATCAAACATAGTATTAATTATTTATTTCATGATGTAACACACAAAGAGCTTAATTTATTATATTTTTTATATAAACAAACCATACTACACAGGACCCCACAAGAGACACTTCACTTAAACAATCTAAAAATCAAATATAAAGCCATAAAAAAACAACATCTACCTATAATAAAATATGCAATTAAAAATAATATCCCAGTAAACTATGACACCGTATTAAAAAGCATTAAAATAGTTTTATCTAATAACATTCACTCTAATCATAATTATACTTTTCAGAAAGTATTGCCTTTTATACTTAAAATGTTTGAGGTACTACAAAATCCATTAACACCGTATCAAGTCTCAGAAATACAAAGACAAGTGTTTTTTAAAACCATAAAAAATGAAGTAATATCAGAAAGCGCAAATAAATCGTGCCTAAATCATGTTATATCTCCTTGGCCAGAATCAAGCAACCCACAGCCACACAACTTAATAAAACACTTGAAATTAGATAGTATAAAGCTAATGAATTACAATAAACTGGTAAAGTGGTGTGTAATATTAAAATCAAACTCTATATTTACAGAAAGCTTAAAAAAACCATACGACCAGTTTTTATTATCGCAAAACAAACTAGATGCTTTTATAAAAATTTATGATAACACACCAAAAAACTACTTTATTGCTTTTCATAATGTCATCCAGGCTTTATTATTTATTTCTCAAGAAAAGCTATATTTATCATATAGGCAAAGCTTTGCTCTAATAAGTAAACTACAACAAGAAATTCTAAATCATTTAATCTGGAGACGTAAATTAGCATACACAATAATAGATACGGGACAAACTAGATCCAGAACATTAAATAACATATCTCGCGATTGGGGAAGTATTAATAATTATTTTAATTGCTCTAGTGCAGCATCTGTTATAATAATATTATGCTACCAACATGCCATTAAAAATAATATATACTCCAAAGAAGTTCTTGAAAATGATTTAAATAAAATACAAAAAATATTATTAGAAGAAACTACCAATGAAAAAGCAAGAAAAAATAAGATTACACAAGAAAAACTAATTCTATTTTTTGTAAAAAATTTTCCAACTAAATATAAACAAATACTAGAACAAGATGATATATATGAGAACAAATTATCTAAGCGCATCAACCAAAAGGGCATGAATATAATAAAAGATGAAATTATAAATCAGTTTTATAACTCTAAGCTATCGCCGATTAAAAAAAGCTTTAGTTTAAAACAAAAAGAAAAAACACAGATAAAAACAGAGAAAGATGAGATGGAATTAGAATTAAAGGAAAAAGAAGAAGAAAAATCTCAAAATCAAGTTCAAACTCAAAATCAAGAAATATTTGAATACATATACACTTATGTTTAATATTTGATGTTTGATTAAGATTTTTATTTTTAATAAAGGATAATAATAATGAATATAATCATAGAGGATTTGGCAGGCAATTTAATTTGTGAGACGACAGAAAAAGAAGTTAAAAATTTACAAGGACTTTATAAAAAGATAGAAGAACAATCGGGATTAACAGATTTTTGTCTAGCATATATAAAAATAAAACAATCCAGCATAAATAATACAATACAATCTTCACTTTTTTTTAATACTATTAATATTGGAAATAATACAGATATAGAATCAGATGAAAGTATAGTTTATGAAGAACCTACAGAATCGATGCTTGGAGATATTCAAGATATTGAATTCTCGGAAGATATCCCTTTGCCACCTATAACAGAGCTAGATAAGTTTAGCATAAAAATTCAACGAGAAATTGATATAATTAATACAAGAAAAAAATATTTCTCTGCAAATATTTTACTTGCAATTGGAATGAATGTAGCAACATACTTTCTTATAAATCAAGCAATAGGGTCAGCTAAAAAGAAAAACATATCACAAAATAAAATAAATCTATTAGCTAAAACATGCCAACATAGCCTGAAAGAAACTGATTTCTCTCAACCAAAAGAATTAGGCCCAGAAATAGGCACCCAAAAGCAATTTAATGATTGGGAAAAATGCATGGATTTAGTTAAAACAAAAAAACCAATAGATATCTGCGGTAGAACAGACTTTTATTCAAAACATAAATTCTGCGCTCATAATGATTTAGAAAAATGGTGCTATAAAAAAGGATATTACAACCCATCACTCCTAGTTACTGACTCTCAATATAAAGATTGCAAAAAAAGATGGAAAGAATCAAGGAATAGATTTCATAGCGAGGCCGCAGAAGGAGGCTGGGCAGTATTTTCAATATTCACAATATGTCTTTCAATCTTATATCATATGGTTACGATTTTTTACATAACGGAAGATAACTTCTCTCTTGCAAAGAGCATAAAAGATGACGCAATTAATGCTGCCTTATGTTGTTGCAAAAACAAAAAAAAACACCCTAAATCAAAAAAACAAATATTATTTATAAAAAATCAAGAAAAACTAGAAAATCCTCTTACTGCTAACCTTATGTAAAAAGATACTAGAAACAGCAGCCATTAATTAGAGATAATGATGTAGATAATGACGCAGATAATGACGCAGATAATGACGTAATATTACTTCATATAAATGATGATTGTGGAGAAGATCGAAGTTATCAAGAATTAAATAAATAGATAAATCAGGACAGTTAAATCTATAATAAATAACTTAAAAATTAATTTAAATATCAAAAATCACTTTTTAGCTGTATTTTTAGATGAACCAGCATTAATTAAATCTGTAATACTTTTTCCAGAGGAAGATTTATTAGAGATATTAGATTTATCAATGCTATTTACTTTATTATTTTTATCTGCCGAAAGAACGCTATCTATACTGATTTTTTTATTTTGTTTATTTGAATTAGATACAGCTACAGGGTTTGGATTTAAACCAGTTAACTGAGATGACTCTTTATTAAGCTTCGAAGTTAAATATCCCATCATTAAACTTGTTATAAAAAATATGGCACACAAAAAACATGTTAACTTAAACATAAAAGAAGCAGGACCTTTAGATCCAAATACTGAACCTGAAGCACCGCCACCAAACGAAGCTCCAGCACTTGCTCCCTTTCCTTGCTGCAATAAAACAACAATAATTAATAAAACAGAAACGATGACTTGAATTAACAAAACGATTGATATCATAAAAAAAACCTAAAAATGTAAATTTTAACCAATTAAACTTATCTTTAAACCAATGTATCTGCTATCGCTAAATAATCATCAGCTTTTAAAGAGGCACCTCCAATAAGCCCTCCATCTACATCTGCCAAAGATAAAATACCTGATGCATTACCAGGTTTAAGGCTACCACCATACAAGATTTTAATATTTTGAGCAAGTTCTTTATGCCAAGACTCCAGCTGGCTTCTTATAAATGCATGAGTTTCAGAAATTTGCTCAACGCTAGCAACAACACCTGTTCCAATAGCCCAAATAGGCTCATAAGCAATATATAAATCAGGTTTTAGCTCACCTGATTTTAATCCGTTTATTATTAGTGATAATTGATTAGAGATAATATTTTCAATATTTCCTGCTTCTCTTTGCTCTAAATTTTCTCCAATACAAATAATAGGTTTTAAGCCTTCTTGCTGAGCCTTTAAAGATTTTGCATAAACTAATTTATCATCTTCGTTAAAATATTCTCTTCTCTCAGAGTGACTAACAATAACATATTTAGCACCAACAGATGATGCCATTTTAGCACTTATTTCTCCTGTATATGCCCCGCTTTCATGCTCGCTAATATTTTGCAAACCTAATTTAATCTTATCTTGATTAACATAGCTCGCCATTAAAGGCATAAATACCGATGGAGCACAGATAACAGACTCAGCTTTATCAAACGGAAAACTATTCATAATAGGGGTAATAAATTGAGACTCTATATTCTCAACCATGTTCATTTTCCAATTTGCAACTAATGATATTAATTTCATATAAAACAACACCTTTTTAAAATAAATTTAAACTAAACTAAACTAAACTAATATTTTTTTAATAGATAAAACCAAACTCTCTAAATACTTTTCTACTATATCAATGCTTTTAGCCTCAACCATAACTCTAATTACAGGCTCTGTTCCTGAAGCTCGAACTAAAACCCTACCATCTTTATTTAAGCTACTCTCAGCCTGATTAACAATATTATTAACTTTATCCCAAAAATCTTGAGATTTAACTAGACTTTCGAACCCAGAAAAAGAAATATTTATCATTTTTTGTGGAAATAAAACAGCATCTGATAAAGCATCTGATAATTTAATATTACATCTAATTAAATAAGCCAATACTTGCATGGCTGCAATTATTCCATCTCCTGTAGTAGTTTGGCTTAAAGAGATAATATGCCCAGAAGATTCACCTCCTAAATTCCATTTTTTGCTATTTAGCATTTCCATAACATACCTATCACCGACTTTGGATCTTATTAAAGAGATGCCTTTATCAGATAATGCATTTTCAATTGCCATATTTGTCATAACTGTACCGACAACGCCTTCAGCTAGAACACCCCTATCTAGTCTATCCATTGCTAATAAAAATAAGATTTGATCTCCATTTACTTCTAACCCGTTATGATCTACCAGCATCACCCTATCGCCGTCGCCATCAAAAGCAACTCCTAAATCAGCTTTTTCTTCTAATACTTTTTTCTGTAAGCTTTTTAAATAACAAGATCCGCAATTTTTATTAATATTAATTCCATTAGGCTCATCATGAATAACTATAACTTCAGCTCCTCGCTCCCTAAAAACATTTGGAGCAATTTGATAGGTTGCTCCGTTGGCGCAGTCTAATACTATCTTTACGCCAGAAAAACTCATTAAAGCAGGAACTGCTGATTTACAAAACTCTATATACCTTCCTCTGGCATCTTCTATTCTAGTTATTTTGCCAATATCTAAAGCATCTGCACAAATAAGGTCTTCGTTAATTATTTTTGATAAATCACACTCATCTTTATCAGATAATTTTAAACCATTAGAGCAAAAAAACTTTATACCGTTATCTTCAAATGAATTATGTGATGCGCTAATTACAACTCCTAAGTTTGCATCAAAAGTTCTGGTAAAATAAGCAACAGCTGGAGTTGGCATCGGACCTAATAAATAAACATTAACCCCCGCTGCTGTAAATCCAGATGCCATTGCATATTCAAATAAGTATCCAGATAAACGAGTATCTTTTGCTATTACAACACTAATATTATCTATATCAGGATTTTTACGTCGCAAGAATTCTCCTGCAGCCCAGCCTAGTTTCAAAGCAAACTCAGGATTTATAAAACCTTCACCTACTTTTCCACGAATCCCATCTGTACCAAAATGTTTCTCAACCACTTTTATCACTCAAATATTATTATAAATAACTATTATCTTTTATAGATAACAAGATAGCACTTTAAAAATCAAAATAACTAAAAATCAAAATAACTAAAAATCAAAATAACTAAAAATCAAAATAACCAAAAATCAAAATAACCAAAAATCAAAATAACCAAAAATCAAGCTGAATCAGGAGCACTATCTTCTGGCTTAGATTTTGGTGTTATTTTAGATGTTAATTTTGTTTTAGCTTTAGATTCACCTGATTTGCCAGATTTATCATTTTTATCTGATTTTATATCATCCCAACCTGCTGGTGGAGTGCAATCTTTTCTATCCATTAAGTCTTTTATCTGAGAAGCATCTAGCGTTTCATATAACATCAAGGCCTCAGACATTGAGTGTAAAATATCTATATTTTCTTTGAGAATTTTTTCGGACTGTTTATAACTAGAATCTATAAGAGCCCTAACTTCTTTATCTATAATATTAGCTGTTTCTCCAGAAAAACTTTGTTCCTGTTGGTGCCCCATCGAGTGTCCTAAAAATGGCTGTTGATCATCTGAACCGTACATAATTGGCCCCATTTTATCTGACAGCCCCCATTTTTTAACCATATTTCTAGCTATCTCAGAAGCACGCTGAATATCGTTAGAGGCCCCTGTTGTTACATTTTTGGCCCCATAAATAAGATCTTCAGCAATACGACCGCCATATAATGAAGCAAGCATACTTTCTAATCTCTGCCTTGAGTAACTAACTCTATCCTCTTCAGGCAAATACATAGTAACACCAAGAGCCCTACCCCTTGGAATAATACTTACTTTGTATACAGGATCGTGATCTGGCATTAATAATCCAACTATAGTATGACCTGACTCATGATAAGCAGTTAATCGTTTTTCATCATCTGTCATAGCCATGGTTCTACGTTCAGCACCCATCATGATTTTATCTTTTGCCTTTTCAAAAGCTAACATGAAAACTTTGCTTTTATTCTCTCTTGCTGCAAATAAAGCAGCTTCGTTAACTAAGTTCATAAGATCAGCGCCTGAAAAGCCAGGAGTTCCTCTAGCTAATAATTTAGCGTCTACATCTTTAGCTAACGGCAATTTTCTCATGTGAACTTTTAAAATTTGCTCTCTGCCTCTAACATCTGGCAAACCTATAGTAACTTGTCTATCAAATCTTCCAGGACGTAATAAAGCAGGATCTAAAACGTCAGGTCTGTTAGTAGCTGCAATAACTATTACACCTTCGTTCTCTGCAAAACCATCCATTTCTACTAGTAATTGATTGAGTGTTTGTTCACGTTCATCATGACCGCCGCCTAATCCTGCGCCACGGTGCCTACCAACTGCATCTATTTCATCTATAAATATAATACAAGGAGATCTTTTTTTAGCTTGCTCAAACATATCTCGAACACGAGATGCACCAACACCTACGAACATTTCTACAAAATCAGAACCTGATATAGAAAAAAACGGAACTTTTGCCTCACCTGCTATCGCTCTAGCCATTAAAGTTTTACCAGTCCCAGGAGGGCCCACCATTAATATACCTCTAGGGATTTTACCGCCAAGTCTATGATATTTTTCTGGATCTTTTAGGAAATCAACTATCTCGCCAACTTCTTCTTTTGCTTCTTCTACACCAGCTACATCATCTAAAGTAACAGTTATTTGATCTTCACCCATAAGCTTTGCTTTACTTTTACCAAAACCAAAAGCCCCACTTCCTCCTTTGCCACCACTAACTTGACGCATTATATATATCCAAATAGCGATAATAATAATAAACGGCAGCCAACCTGCTATAAACCTTGCAAAAAAACCATCTTGCTTCGGAGGAATTGCATCAAAAGATATATTTTTATTCATTAATTTATCTAATAAAAATGGATCATTCCATGGCATATATGTTTTAAAGCTTTGCCCGGAATTAGTAGTGCCTTTAATATCTTGCCCATCAAAAACAACATTTTTAATATCGTTTGATTTGACTTTATCTAGAAAAGTAGAAGTCGGCATCTTCTGAACTTGATAGTTACCGCCGTCAGGAGCTCCAAAACTACTAAAAACAACTATTAATACTAATGCTACACACACCCAAATTAATATATTTTTCAAAGTATCATTCATTCAAAAATCTCTACTAAATATTTTAATAAAACAAATTTTATACTTTGGCATTATAGCCGCCGGCATGCAATATATCTAGAAATTACAATATTTATTAAAAAATATATTTATATAACTCAAAAATTTAAAAACTTGATCTACGACAACTTGATATTTATACTGACAATCTTCATATTAATACAACATAAAACAACAACTATCATAATATTATAATAAACATGAATAACTCAAATACCAGCAACACCGGAAACACAATAAATTTTGGTTTTACACTACAAAATTCAATTCAAATATTTAAAAAGAAATTCAAATATTTATTTATTCCAGCATTTATCTTATGTGCCATAACACAATTATCAAGTAATTACATGAGCTCTAAAATTATTATAGACGCATCTAATAATTTTAAAGTGCAAAATCCTGCTGCGATAGCAACAATAGTTTTAATAACTGTTATTATATATTGTTTTTTCCATGGGGTATTAATGTTAATTGCATATGACAAATCAAATAACAAACCTGAAATATCTAAAATATCTAGCTATATAATAAAGTTAATGCCATATCTTTTTTTAAATTTTTTAATCTATGGCGCTGTTATGACAACAGGGCTTTTACTTTATGTGCTTCCTGGAATTATAGTTATGACATTATTCATAATTTATGAGCCTATAATTTTATTCGAACACATAACCACGCCAAGATGCTTATACGAAAGTCTAATTAGAGTTAAATCAGTATTTTTCACAGCTTTATTAATAGCTATATTTTGTTTATTACTAGAACAAATACCGGCGATGCTTATTCAGTCTATAGGAAGCACACTACAATCCTCAACTCTATACGGAATAGACCAAGCAATAGAAATTTTTATTAATACAATAACGCTCTCAATAGTAGTTACGACTCACATCGCATTTTATTATCAACTTCAAAAAATCTCAAAAACAAAAGAAAACACAAAAACACAAAAAGATACAAAAAAACCTACTGTATCTAAATAATATATAAAGAACTATGATAAGATTTATAAAAAAAATATTCACTCTTCCACCTAAAAAATCTAGAGTTACATCCAATAAATATAAAAACATAAACCACGATACTAATGCTATTTCAATAGTCAAAACATTACAAAAAAGTGATAAATCAGCATATCTAGTTGGCGGCTGTATTCGTGATGCTTTAATAAATATCACACCAAAAGATATAGACATAGTAACATCTGCAAAACCTGAAGAAATAAAGCATATTATAAAAAACTCCAGAATAATCGGAAAAAGGTTCAAACTAGTACATATATATGTAAACAGACACATATACGAAGTAGCTACATTTAGAGGATGCTCTAAATCAACTAATAACAAAAACCCAAAAATACACTCTCAATCAAATTCAGGAAGAATTTTAAGAGATAATATTTATGGGAACATGAAGGAAGACGCACAAAGACGAGACTTTACAGTCAATGCTTTATACTATGATCCCACAAAAAATATAATTATAGATTATCATAACGGCCTTAAAGATATTAAAAAGCGGACAATTAGATTTATAGGTGATCCAAAAACCAGAATAATAGAAGACCCAGTAAGAATGCTCAGAGCTATTAGAATAGCCAATAAACTAAATTTCTCTATAGATAAAAAAATTATACAAAACTTAATCCCACTATCATCTCATTTATCTGAAATACCTGCAGCTAGATTACTAGAAGAATACCAAAAAATATTTTTATCAGGTAAATCTTTCGAAAATTTTAATGACATAAGAAAATATAATTTAATGCAATATCTTTTTCCATTAATAGAAAAGCATTTAAATAAAAACCCAAATTTAATTAACTTATATCATCAAGCTTGCAAAAACACAGATAAAAGAATAAATAACAATCTTGGAATAAACCCTGCATTTTTAATAGCTATTTTTCTATGGCCAGAATATAAATACTCACTTAAACAAGATATTAAAAACTCAGAATTTTTAACCCTAGATGAAGCACAGTATCACTCTTGCAATCAAACTTTAAGACAACAACGAGAAAGCATTACACTTACACAAAGAATCAGCCAACATATTAAAGAAATATGGTTATTACAATCTCAACTAGAAAAATGCAACGAGACTCTAATAAGCACTGTTACCTCTAACTTTAGATTTAGAGCAGGATTTGACTTTTTAGTATTAAGAAAAGAAATAGATAACATTCCAGATAAAATCATAAATTTCTGGAAGCCTCATGAAGCTAAATCTCAATCAAAAAAGCATTACTCAGCAAATAAAAGCAAATATCAAAAATATAAAAATAATAAATATAAAAACAAATCTCACGACCAAAATAGGTCTAAAATAAATAAATAAATAAATAAATAAATAAATAAATTATGAACACAAAAACATCAAATCCAAAATTAATACTTGAAAACTTATTTAAACTAGACCCAAGCAGAGCAAAAAAATATTCTATTCAACTAGATCAAATTTACTGCGATTATTCTAAAAACCATATAGATGAAAACATATTAAAAAATCTAACAAACTGGGCAGATAAATCTAATCTAGAAAAAAAAGCAAAAAATTTAATATCTGGTGAATTAATAAACAACACAGAAAAAAGAGCTGTGTTACACCCTGCTTTAAGGTGCGTTCCTAATAAAAAATTTCTTGATTTTATACCAGAAAATATTCAATCTGAAATTAACTCTGAGCATGATAAAATATCCAAATTTGTAAATAATATTCATAATAAAACTTGGCTTGGATCTACCAACAAACCTATTACTCATATAGTTAATATAGGAATAGGAGGCTCAGATTTGGGGCCAAAAATGGTAACTCATGCATTAGATCACTATAAAGTTTCAGAAATAATCACTCATTTTGTATCTAATATAGATGCAACAGATATTCTATCTGTATTTAAGAAAATAATACCAGAACAAACATTATTTATTATCGCTTCAAAATCTTTTACAACGATTGAGACAAAAGAAAACGCTCTTACAGCTAGAAAATTATTAATAGATGCTTTTAAAAAATCACATCCTTCTCACTCACTAGATCTAGCTAAACATTTTATCGCAATTACTACTAATATTAATGCAGCATGCGAATTTGGCATAAACAAAGAAAACTGCTTTAAAATGTGGGATTGGGTAGGAGGAAGATATTCTCTTTGGTCAAGCATAGGCTTACCTATAGCTCTAGCCTGCGGAATGGATAATTTTAATAAGTTATTAGAAGGCGCATCTGCTATGGATGAGCATTTTTTTAATAATTTATCTAATAATAAAATTAAATCTAATATGCCAGCTATGCTTGGTTTAATAGGAGCTTATTATATAGAAAATTATAATACATCAGCCCATGCAATTTTGCCTTATGATCAATATTTAAAATATCTTCCTGATTATTTACAACAAGCAGATATGGAAAGTAACGGCAAATCTGTAACTAAAAATGCCGAACAAATTAATTATAAAACCGGACCTATTATTTGGGGCGGAGTTGGAACAAATGGCCAGCATGCTTATTTTGAGTTATTACACCAAGGAACACATCTTATGCCTATTGATTTTATCGTTGCAAAAAATAATCATCATAATTTAAAACACCATCAAGAAGCGTTGATAGCAAATTGCTTCGCGCAGGCCCAAGCTTTAATGCAAGGCTTAAGCGAAGAAGATGCATATCAAGAATTATTAGATAAAAACACTGATCAAGAGACAGCTAAATTTTTAGCAAAACATAAAGCAATTCCTGGAAATAAACCATCTACTATGATTTTAATAGATAAAATAACTCCATACACACTTGGGCAATTAATAGCGTGTTACGAACATAAAATTTTCACCCAAAGCGTATTATGGGATATAAATGCTTTTGATCAGTGGGGAGTAGAGCTTGGTAAAAAACTAGCAGGTCCTGTTTTAGATCAAATAAGATCTGGAAATAATAAAACAGATAAATCTAATAATATAGACCCGTCTAGTTTAGAGTTGATTAAACAACTTAATTTAAAATAAAATCAGCTAACCAGAAACTAAGCCATCAATATTAATATTATTATTATTATTATTATTATTATTATTATTATTATTATTATTATTATTATTATTACCATCATGAGCACCAAAGCAACAATCCTGTTGAGATAACGCATCCTTAAAAGGTGTCTCTGACTCAAGGCAGTCTTCAAATAAAAGCCTCTTAGCAAAATCCAAATCTAATTGAATTTGTTTATCTATCTCAGATTTAATATCCAAATGATCAGTAATGGCATTACTATTTACTTTAGGTGAATTATCAGGTACATGCTTATAAGTGTTAACTTTTCCTGTTGGCATCTCATCCATAACTGTTATGCCAATATTTAATGCCTCAGCTATTGCCTGAATTTCTGGAGCGCCACCCCACTCACCATTTTCTTTCATATTATCTGCGTACATATATAAGGACTCATCTAAATTTCCCATAGGAACGCCATCCTCTTTAGAAATAAACAACTTATATTTATCTTTATTTAGCCTCATATGATAAACAGCTATTTCTCTTAAAATATCATGCTTTTTTTCTGTTCCAAATAACTCTTGCGATATAGCCCTAAAAAGGCAATTACCATCTCCAGAAACATTTTTATTAGATGCATTATAATGATTTCTGCCTATACGATTAATGCTTATATTTCTACTAACACGGGGTGATATCCTAAATAAAACATTTTCTGCAAAAGTTGCCATATCAAACACCTCAAAAAAAGTGACCTATTTATTAATATTAAAAACCATTTTACTATTATTTTCCAGTAAACAAAAATAATAAGGAAAAAACTTAAGTGCCAAATCAAAACATATATCTCATAAAAATTATAAAATATATCTTTATAATATCAGCATTAATTTTATTTGCAAAAATCTCACATACAAGAACTAACTATTCTAGATCTAAACATTTCGTATATTTAATAGGCCAGGACGACGAAGCTGAAGGATGCGATGGCGGCGACATAGGTTGTATTTGTATTACAGGAGGAGACGGTAAGCATAAATATTTGAATAATGATTATACAGGCTGCGACTCAAAAGATGGATTAAATATGGGCTCTGAACTCAAGTGCGTAATGGCGACAAGAGGATGCGATTCATGCTTACCAGCACTAAAACCATTTAAATTTAACTCGCTTAACGCGTGCGAAAAAGAAGCTATACATAGAGGTTACAATAAAAGTGATATTTATATAGCAAATATAAATTAAAAAAAACAAAAAAACCTTTACATCTAGCAAATAGCTCTGTAAGATACATCAGTTAAAGCTCAAATAAACTAAAAGGAATATTAATATGAAACATTTAAAATTAAAACTTATCGCACTAACTGGCGCAATGGCATTAGCATCTTCAGCTATGGCGAATAGCTATAATAATAACCCACTACCTAAACATAAACTAAACGTTGGCGGTAGCATAATGGCTGTTAATGCAAAGCACATTCAAGGCCAAGCTGATAAAGCCACTGACGGCATGCTAGGCAACTTTTTTTATAACGTAGGATTTGGAGCGCAAGCAGGATATGCTTGGCAAGTTGCACCTAGGTTTTATTTAGGTGGAGAATTAGGCGCTCAAACAAATGGCTCAGTCTGGCAAAATTTCTCAATAGATACTGCAAATGCAACACAAAGCAGTATGGTTACAGCTTTAGTAACTTCTGAGATTTACTTTACTCATAACTGGAGCATTAACCTAAAAGCAGGACCTGCTTTTGTTTACCAGACAGCATCATATCGTGACAAAAATATCCAAAGCACAAAAAAATTGGCTCACAAAAACACCTTTGGAGTTAGGCCATATGCAAGTATTGGAACTACATATTACATAGGCAATGTAGGTATAGGATTAGGCTATAGCCACTTATTTGGACATGGAGACATAGACGCTAGTAAATTTAGTAGTGATCAAAAAATGCCTATCTTTTCTGAAAACTCTATTCAAGCAACAGTTACATATCAGTTTTCAAATCTATAATAAATCATACCAAAGATAATCGTTGCGAAGAGGATTTGTTGCGCAGATCCTCCTCAGCGAAGTGATTTCAAGACGAATTTGTTGCACAGGTCTTCATTACGCAGTCATTGCGAGGCTACCTTGAGCAAACCCTGGTGTAGCGCAGCGTAAACCGAAATTGCTTTGACATAAAAATACAAAATTGCACCCTAGCTAATCTATGTGATAAAATTTTAACGTTTTTAATATAACAAATAATCTCCAATAAACTTTATGCGCCAAAAATCACAAAACAAATATTTTCAAATATCTAAATCTGAAAAATCTATCACACGAGCTCTCGCCTCCGTATTTGCTTTAAGAATGATTGGATTATTCATGATTCTTCCTATTTTTAGTTTATATGCAAATAATTTTAAACATGCCACACCAGCTCTTATTGGAATAGCACTTGGCGCTTATGGAATAACTTCTGGATTATTACAAGCTCCGCTTGGTGCGTTATCAGATAAAATAGGTCGGAAAAAAGTTATTATTTTTGGTTTAATAATATTTGCACTTGGCAGCATTGTATGCGCCCACTCACAGTCTATATATGGCATAATTGTAGGACGAGCATTACAAGGAGCAGGAGCTATTGGCAGTACAATTTTGGCTTGTACAGCAGATGCAACTCGTGAAGAAATAAGAACAAAAGCTATGGCCATTATGGGAATATCCATTGGTGTATCTTTTATGATAGCTATGATATTAGGCCCAATATTATCTATTAAACTTGGTATCTCAGGAATATTTGACATAACCGCTATGTGCGCCCTACTTGCAATAGCTGTTGTTTGGGTGAAAATTCCAAGCAACACTAATCAGATCTTTCACAGAGACCAACAAATTGATAAAAAACAACTTATTAAAACATTAAAAAATTCTCAATTAATTAGACTAGATCTAGGAATATTTTTTCTACATGCAATATTAACGGCTACTTTTATAGTACTGCCACTAACACTTACACACCAACTTAATTTAACAAAAGCTCACCAAGCTTGGATATATGCTCCTGTATTATTATTATCGTTTTTTATAATGATCCCATTTATTATTATTGCTGAGACAAAATATAAAATGAAACAAGTTTTTGTAGGTGCAATAGCATTATTTGGTGCTTCGCAAATTTTATTTATATATGCGGGATCTCATACTAGTATTATTATTTTTTCTCTTCTTATATTTTTTACAGCTTTTATATTACTAGAATCATCCTTGCCATCTATGGTATCTAAAATATCTCCTATATCAGCTAAAGGTACTGCTTTAGGCGTATATTCTAGCTGCCAATTTTTTGGTGCTTTTTTAGGAGGAAGCGTAGGCGGTTATTTATATGGATTACATAATATTAAAGGCGTATATATATTTTGCCTAATACTTAGTTTTATATGGCTAATACTAGCTGCTAGTATGCAAAAACCAGAACAAGTAGCGACTAGAATGATAAATATTAAAAAATATCTTATAAATAAAAATGATGAGCAAATAAATAATATAGAAAAAAATATAATGCAAGTACCTGGGGTAAAACAAGTTAAAATAATTCTAGAAGACGGCATCGCTTATCTTAAAGTAGACTCTAAAAAACTCAATGAAGATGATCTTTTAAAATACTCAAAAGCTTAATATTAAAAAAATAACACAAAAATATCACAAAAAAACAATGCTTATAATAAAAAAACTTTCTAACCTCTTGCTGAACAAAAAAGAATCAAGTATGCTTTTCTCTTAAGATAATTAATTATAAAATTAAATATAAATATATAATATGGAGTAAATATTATGGCCAAAGGGACACTAAACAAAGTTCAATTAATAGGAAGGGTTGGAGCAGATCCAGAAGTAAGATACATGCCAAATGGCACTGCGGTTGCAAATATTAGATTAGCCACCAATGATGGTTATAAAGATAAAAATAGCGGAGAATATATAGAGTCAACCGAATGGCATCGAGTTGTTTGCTTTAGCAAATTAGGCGAAATAGTTTCCCAGTATGTTAAAAAAGGGAAGTTAGTTTATATCGAAGGACGAATAAAAACTAATAAATGGCAAGATAAAAACGGACAAGACAGATACTCCACAGATATTATTGCAAATGAAATGCAACTTCTAGGTGGCAATTCTGGAGGAGACATGCCAGGACAAGCATCATACCCAAATAAAACTCAAAACCAATCACAAAACAAACAAACTCCAGATCAAAACAAAGCCCCTGAAGCTCTTACAGAGTTTGATCAATTTGATGATGATGAAATCCCATTTTAAGATATAAAAATTATTTAAATTAAATATGCGAGCAAAATATTGCTCGCTTTAATTTATTATAAATAATATAGCTATATAAACTAAGAAGCACCATGTCGTTGATATTGATGAGAATTATCATGATTTATATTTAGAAAAAAATCCATGTCGCTATATAACGAACTCAGATCAACTGATATGTCAGCACCAACACTTTTGTAAAAATCTTCTAAAACTATTTTTGCTTTATAACCCCTCTCGCACTTATCCCAATCAAAATTCTCTAAAGACATAATAACACTCCCAAATATGTTATTTAAATTTATTTAACTAATTTAACAATTTATATTTATCTATTATTATTTTTTATGATTTTATAAAGTATATTAATAATACACTCAATAATTAGTCTAGATAACAAAAGAAAAAAATGCCATATTAATTTTATAAAATATAAGTTATGTAAAATAAATTACAATAAAAATATTATATAAAACACAAATATTATCAATGCGTATTAAAAATATAATTTAAATATTTAAAAGAATTATCTTCTATACAATTAAACTTTGTCATAGCAAAAGGAATAAGCGAACATGCTGGATTAGATACATTAGAGCCATTTTTAGAACAAGACTGAACAGATTCACTAACCCAGTTTAAACAAGATTTACTTACCACTGAGATATTTGCTAGCTCAGCAATATATTTTCTAATAGAATATAATGCTAACTTAAAAGCTATCTTATTATTATAAATTGCTGCAATAACTATCATTAAATTTTCTTTAAGACTATAAATAACACTTTGTAAAGCCAATCCATTATGAGATACGATACTTAGTATAAATTTAATATTAAATTGCAAAGATTTATTAGCATAATAAAGAGAGTTTTTATCTTGTTTAGCTGCCAATCCAACGACTTCTTTATCTTCACGGAAGGATGGGTCTGCATATTTAAGAGCACCCCCACCTCTTTTAACAACTTCCAAAACAAATTCTTTATCTGTCTTTAAACTACTATGAGCGTAATAAAAAGAAAAAGGCTTACTCCTAACCGCAGCAAGCACTATATCCTTATCTTTTTGTAACCTAACACTTGCATACTCTATAGCCCAACCGCTATACATAACAGCTGCTAAAACAACACCTTTATCATCTCTTAATGCATTAGATGCGTACTTTAAAGCATAACTACTTTTAACAACTGCTTTTAAAAGCTCATCTTTTGTATGATAAAGAACTGGCATGGCACAAGATAAATTAAGATTTATATATTATTAATAATAGAGTAAAAAATTAAAAATAAAATTAAATAAATTATAATTTAAGACTTCAGCTTTGAACCTCTAGAAATAAGAAAGTATGCGTATAAATAAACAACAAGTGTAATCACAAGCAAAATAACACATGAGAATAACTCATGAGAACCAATACCCAAAGAGCTATACCTAAAAAAATGAATCATATAATAAATTGGATTTATATAAGATAAACCACGCCATACTGGGCCTAATTGTGATATATCATAAAAAACTCCACCCAAATAAATTAATGGCGTTAAAATATAAGTAGAAAAAGATCCAACATCATCAAAGTTATTAGCAAAAACACCATTAATTAAACCAGCGAGAGAAAATAAAAAAGCAGTAATAACTAGGTCAAAGAAAAACAAACCAAAATGATAAATATGAAAGCCTGCAAAGAAATATGCAACAATAGATACCAAAATACCAGCAATTAGCCCCCTCAAAACACTGCCAATCACAAACCCTAAAATAATAGCCCAAGTTGGCATTCCGGTTACTAAAATTTCTTCTATCTGTTTACTCATTCGCATACCAAAAAAACTTGAAACACTATTAGAGTAGCTATTAGTAATAACTGCAAGCATAACCAAACCTGGAGCAATAAACTGAATATAAGAAACCCCACCCCAACCAGAAACATAACTACCAATTACTTTACCGAAAATTAAAAAATATAAAATGCTTGTGATAACACTTGGAAAAATAGTTTGCTTCCAAATACGAAAGAATCTAGTACACTCTTTACGGGCCAAGGCAATAATAGACTGGATAATTCTCTCATCTCTTAATGAATTTAAAAATTGCTTCATTATAAATTTACTCCTTCCATGTTTCGTAAAAAATAAGACTCAAGCTGACTAACCTTTTGTTCAATATTAACAACTTTAATATTATGTCTATTTAAAATGCTTATAACATCACTTAAATGCTGGTCCTTAGAAAGATCAACCTGAACTTTGAATCCATCTATTAATTTAATATTTTTTATAGATAAATCAGGAAGCTTTTCAATTTTATTCTCTAAAGTTAAAGCTATAACTTGATGATCTAGCTCTTTCATAAAAACTGACATTATTTCTTGTCTAATAATTTTACCTGATCTAATTAATGCCACATGATCACATAGTTTTTCTGCTTCTTCTAAATAATGAGTGGTTAATAATATTGTTAAGCCTTCTTTATTTAACTTATTTAAATACTCCCACATATGATGCCTAATAGCTACATCAAGACCTGCTGTAGGCTCATCCAGAATCAAAACATCAGGAGAGTGAATCAATGCTCTGGCAATCATTAATCTCCTTTTCATACCGCCAGATAGTTTTATAACTTGAGTGTTGCGCTTTTCCCACAAATCTAACTGCTTTAATAAATCATCGGCTCTTTTTGAAACCACTGATGGCATTAACCCATAAAACCCAGCCTGATTAATTATAACCTGTCGAACTTTTTCGAACATATTCATATTTAGCTCTTGGGGAACTATTCCTAGCTTCATTCTTGATAATCTAGTATTAATAGAAACATCTTCAGAAAAAATGCTTATACTTCCTTCTTGCATCTTTACTGTTCCACTAATTAATCCAATTAAGGTCGATTTACCAGCTCCATTTGCACCTAGTAATGCAAAAAAAGACCCTTTTGGAATACACAAGCTAACATCATCTAATGCTTTTTTACTATTAGAATATACTTTATTAATATTAGAAACTTTTATAGCATAGTGTGTATCTTTTTTTTCCATAAATAACATCCATAATAAAAATATTTTAAAATAAAAAAAATATATAAAATATAAAAAACATAAAAAACATAAAAAGCAGCATATAAATTTTACAAAACATACTGCTATTTAAAATTAACTTATTATTTTTTTGGAGATGTTTTTCTAGATCCACCTCTTCCTAAAGCAGAACGGCCTCTAGATGAAGATGATTTACGCTTAGGTGTATTGCTAGCTTCACCTTT